>JACCDH010631969.1_pt1 | contig 18470 bp, 19 predicted proteins | sample 7442481 | NCBI WGS metagenome assembly JACCDH01 (sample SAMN15323433, study PRJNA562643) | freshwater metagenome | isolation source: river surface water | place: USA:Blue River Watershed | collected 2017-08-15 | reverse complement strand
GTCGGCATATTAAATGCTGCGGCTTCAATCACGATGTATGGATCTACCGGAAGTTCCTTTACCCACGTATGTAGACCGTCTTTCTGCACAACAACGCGATGCTCCCCTGCTTCAATATTTTGAATGTAGTAGGCAGAACGAAAGAGTCGCGGTCGCTTCACTTGATCGCTGTCGAGATAGACATCTACTTCAAGATTATCGGTAGTGACATAAATTCCACCAGTCGTCACAATACGATTGTCTTTGTCACCCAGATTTAGTCGGTGACCAGTCGTATAAAAAATCATCGTCGGGAGCGCTACGATAAAAAGAATCAACAGTACCCAGAAAAATTGCTGGCGGTGCTTGTACGGCAAAATCTTTATTTCGGGCTCGAGAGGCATACAGCTATTTTACACGCTTTGGCGTTACCCAGAAGCCCATATACTTACCGAACATGAGACGCGTCTGCGCATCAAGACCAGGGAGCGCACTAAAAACAACCATAGTGACGGGGACCATAATCCACTGCAGTGCCATAACGACATAGGTAAATCGACTACGATTCTTTGGCCGTGGCGGCGTCAGTGAAAGAGAAATAATTGAAGAAACCACGAGACCAAGCATCGCGACAATCATGAGGTTACGAACAATAATCGGAAGTTCGTATGAAAGTACTGTTTCGTGAAATTCACGTGTACCAAGCACGATTGGTGCCCATCCAAGAATAAAGAGAATGATTGGGTTGGTGACCAAGGACCAATACCCTTCCCCTTGAAGTGCAGCCAGCGAAAGTCGTTGCTTCAGTGGCATCGCTTTGTTCTTCATAAAGTGATACACCATGTAACACCAATTTTCAGTACCATAAGTCCAACGACGATGCTGTCTGTAAATATTAGCAATTGTGCCGCGGAGAGTTCGCGCAACTGTTGCGTCCATCGCAATCGGGTACGCGAGAGAAACAATTTCAAAATCTCCGTTATTTGCAATCAGTAAATTCCAGAAAATTCGCGAATCTTCACTCACGACATTTGGTTGGCCATAGCCGATTTCATAGAGTGCTTGGTAGCTTACTGAGTGCGAAGAAAAAGTTGCTGCTTTATCAGGACGCTCTTGCATAATCATTTGCCAAAATGTGCTCGACATCGCCATCACGCGAGAAATAGCTGGTGCCTCCCAAAGATTGTTTGTGAAGAGCGGCACCGGTTGGAACGCACTCTTGTATGGCTTCTCTGCGGTCATGAAATGCCACACCAGACAATTAAAGTAATGTGGGTAGATAACCGTGTCGACGTCAAAAATAGAGACGAGGATATCTTTATGTGAAATGCGATTTGGTTCAATAATTTGTGAATGGACTTGGTGGAGGGCCCAGTGAGTATTCGAACCCTTTCCAGCCAGCTCTCCTTGAATATCGGCAGGGTGTGTCGTCACTAACAGATGACCGAAGTGAGAAGCGTATTTCGTTACTAATTCATTCGCCATTGCTGTCGCTTCTTCTCCAGCACGCGCTTCTGCCGCGAGTACAACTATTAACTTTTTCTTGTCGTACTTAGAATCAAGCAGTCCTTTAATAGCGCCTTCGAGTACTTCTCTTGGTTCTTTATAAAATGGGAAAATAACGAGGTGTTGAAGGTGGCCAAAAGAAAATTTCTCAATCATTGATTGCCAATCAAGTGTCATATGATGCTTGAGACGCTTCCAGTTGTACCGGACGTGATATGAAAGGAAGATAGTTTTGAGTACCCAATAAATTGAGAACGCGATAACAAAATAGGCCGCGATGAACGGTAAGTAAATAGACGCCAAAATCATTCCTATGATGGTTATCCACGCAGCGGCGCCTGGGATGATTTCAAGGAGTCGATAGAGACGTCGGTCTTTACCAGAAAGTTCGGTTGCACGAGCAACCTTGAAATCCGCTCGCTTGGCATACGGCAAGAGAGCGCTTTGATCTACGTGGATGCGACGCGACGATTCCATATGAGTTATGTACGCTTCTTGAAACAAGAATGCGCAATGAGCCGCCTGTCAGAGTTGAACTGACGACCTACGGGTTACAAATCCGTTGCTCTACCAACTGAGCTAAGGCGGCAATATTCTATTATCATCCATCTTCACTTCTTTTACATAGTGCTCGGATTTGTATGTTACAAATCGTTCGAAAGTATCCTATACTTCCTCACCTCTACAACTGAGCTAAGGCGGCTGAAATATTCTTCTATAGTTTTACGTGATTTCGCACTTCCTCACCCTAAAGAAATACGTCAGGGTGTGGTATGGAATCCTAACAAAATCGAAGCAATTTTGCTAGTCTTTCAGTCTACTTCCCTTCAAGGTGGTGTTTCTTTCTCCGTTTTGCCTCAGAAGGGGTCAATTTCGTATCAACCTTGTGCTGCGCCATCGCCGTCAGATGATTGCCGCTACTTTCTTTATGCTTCTTCTCCGCTCGAAGTTCTTTGGCTCGATGACGATTATGTTCAAATATCCGCTCAACATACTCATAGCTAGTCACAATAAGAGCGAGGACTGCCTTTAAAAATGAATGAATACCGTAATACCAATTAAGCCTGACGACATACTTAATGAAGTGATCAATCGCATCACCAATGATGAATTCTATATGAGCAACTACCTTATCGAGCCACGAACGAAATGCGGAGAGGAAAAAACGTTTTTGACGACGCTGTTCACCTTGAACCAAAAGCATCACGAGCACAAAGCTAGTGATGCTAATGGCGAGCGTAGTAAGCGCTGTAGAGAGCATTATGACTATTTTACCGAAAGACGGGTGATTTGTGCAATAGAAACGTTCTCACCAAATTTTTGAACTGCACCTGACACCATTTCACCGATGGTCGTTTCTGGGTTCTTAATGAAGTCTTGTTCCATCAAAATCTGGTCTTTGAAGTATGAACTGAGCTTTCCTTCCATGATTTTCTCCTTCATTTCTTCTGGCTTACCCGCTAGTTCTCCGGCAAATACTTCTTTTGCCTTTTCAATTGCTGATTCTGGTAGCTGGTCTTTAGAGACGTAAGTAGGGTTTGTTGCAGCCACATGCATTGCGATATTCTTCGCAAGAGCAATGAATTCTTCGTTCTTTGATACGAAGTCAGTTTCACACGCGAGCAAAACGAGGGCTGCGACTTCATTCGTATTATGAAGATAGGTACCGATAGCACCAGCGCCGAGAACGCGATCTGATTTCTTGTCAGCTGCTTCGCTTCGCTTCTTCTTAAGGATGATAACAGCCTTATCCATGTCGCCACCGGCCTCTTCGAGAGCTTTCTTGCATTGCATCACTGAGATGCCAGTCTTATCACGAAGTTCTTTAATTTGTGCTGAAGTGATTTCCATAGTGGATTGAAAAATAATGAACTAACAAACCTACATCAATGTCGCTATGCGACAAACCTCTTACATTTATGCCGGACGGCGCGCAACTGGCTTTGCTGGAACGTATGCTGCCTTTCCTTCTTTGTATGCACCAACAAGTTCTCCAAGTAAGACAGAAACGCTTGTTTGGAGTGAGTCATTCGCAACGACTGGGTACTTGATTTGTGACGCATCACAGTCAGAAGACATAATCGCGATAACTGGAACCTTACTACTGTGTGCCTCTGCTACTGCAACATGATCATGACGTGGGTCTACAACCACCATGAAATCTGGGAGTTTTGGCATCGCAGCGATACCTGAGAAATTGAAATTGAGCTTTGCGATTTCGCGACCAATCATCACACGTTCTTTCTTAGTGTACTTTCGTTCAAGTTCACCAGATTGTTGTTCGTTTGTGAGTGTTTCAAGGCGATGAATACGCTTCTTGATTTCACTGAAGTTTGTAAGCATTCCACCAATCCATCGATTAACTACATATGGTGCTTCAACCTTTTCAGCTTCCGCTTTAACAATGCGAGATGCTTCATCCTTGGTTGCAACAAACAGAACTGTCTTACCCTGAAGACCAGCCTGCTTAAGCACTTCCTTAGCTTCATCAATAAGTGCGGTCGTCTTTTCGAGATCGAAAATATCGTTACCGTCCTTAGTTGTAAATAAATACGGAGCAACTGTTGGATGACGACGGCTCTTTTTGAAACCAAAATGAGCGCCGGCATTGAAAAGCCGTTCGACGAGTGATGTTTTGTTAGTTGTAGACATAATAAATTATAAGCAAAAAGCGCTTAGCGCTTAGCGGGACGATGGTACCATAGGCGTTTTTATTCCGCAATACCGCCACGAGCGACTGCTTGACACGCCTCAATAATATCGTCGAGTCCTCCTGACATAATTTTCGGTATGTTTGACCACGAGACTTTAATACGATGATCGGTGACTCTGTCTTGTGGGAAATTGTAGGTTCGAATCTTCTCCGAGCGGTCGCCAGTACCGATTTGGTCTTTACGAACACTGGCGTGACGTTTAGCTTCTTCTTCTTCATGGAGAGCTTCAAGCTTAGCCATAAGAACACTCATTGCCTTCTCGCGGTTCTTAAGTTGAGAACGCTCAGACTGACTACGAACATCAATACCAGTCGGCTTATGAACGAGTCGAACCGCCGTTTCAACTTTGTTGACGTTTTGTCCTCCCGCTCCACCAGCGCGAGAAAATTCCATTTCAATATCAGATGGGTTAACTTCAATCTTTGGTTTGCGTCGCATTGGAAGAACAGCAACAGACATAGTAGAAGTATGGATACGTCCCATTTTCTCCGTTACAGGAATGCGCTGCACACGATGAACGCCTGTTTCAAAACGAAAAGCTTCATAGGCTTTTGGACTAATGATTTCAAACGCCGCTTCTTTATAGCCGCCACTTGGTGCGCGAGATTCATACTCAGTGACAAATAACCAGCCATTTCGTTCAGCGTATTTAAGGTACGACTGTGCCAATTCTTCAGCAAAGAGCGCTGCCTCATCTCCTCCCGCTCCAGCGCGCACTTCGAGCATAACACCATACGGCTTTTCTTCTTCTGTCTTACTTGCTTCAATGATTCCCGACATCTGTCCGTAGAGCGCTTCGAGTTGGGTTGTAATATTTTTAATATCCTCTTCAGCCAACTCTGCCATATCTGGATCGGCTGCAGCCATTGCTTCTGACTCACCTCGCTGCTTCATGAGCAAATCAAACTGCCCAGCCAAAAACTGGGTTTTTGAATTTTCTCTGAATGCTTCGAGTTTGTCTGTTTGGAATTCCATAGCGTTAATACAAAGTAGTCTACACTAAAAAAGCTGACGCGGGACAACTTCGTTGTCCCGCGTCAGCTTTTTCTTCGCTACGCCTTCTTCTTCATTGCTCCTGCCTTGGTAACACGAGCCTTGAATCGTTCGACACGTCCTGCAGTGTCCATCACCTTTTCTTGTCCAGTGTAAAACGGATGTGATGCACTTGATACGTCAACAAATGCAATTGGATACTCCTTTCCATCAGTCCACTTTTCAGTTGTGTCAGTATTGATTGTAGAACCAATAAGTACACGCTCGTTACTCGAGTTGTCGTGGAAGATTACAAGACGATAATTTTCTGGGTGAATGTCAGCTTTCATAAATATATGTTATTACTTCGGCAGCCGTGGCCACCTATTGAATAGTGCGGAGAACTATAGCAGAAAACGTTGTTTTGGCAACCTTTTACTGCCCAATGATGGTAATTTCCTTCGCCAGACGGGCTTTACGATTCATTACCTGATCGCCATAGAAGGCATTGGCTGGATTAGATGCTCCTCCCCAACCAGCGTAATACCGAAGTGCCGCGAGCCTATCTCCAGCGTAGGTTCCATCAGCTCCGTTGTCTCGCAAGAGTAAAGCAGTGGCAATGAACGCGTCTTGGTTATTCCATGGATTAGCCGGACTACCACTCTTATTAATGCGACGAATTGCGTCAGCCGACTGGCTGTACTCCCAACCGTTTCCGTTATTTACGATACCGCCGTATGTAGCCCACGTCGACGGAATAAACTGTGAAGGACCCATTGCTCCTCCCCATCCGACGTAACTGCCTCCACTTGTAATTGGACATGATACAACCTGTGTTCGAGGTTCAAAGCCTAAGATTCCTGCTAGCGCCAAGAAAACTGGAGCATCTCTATCAGGATGCATAACTGTGCGACTGCCACGAATATCGTTGTAGATGCAGCTCCCTAGATTTGAGCCAATGTTTGTTTCTTGTTCAAGAATGGCCAAGATAGTCGCCGCCTGAACACCGGTCACTGACGAAGCATATTTTGCCAAGTTAACCGCTTCAGTAAATTGAATGCCGCCACCACCTCCAAGGAGCTCGAAGAGTGCGCTTCGCAATTCTGCCGCTGTTCGCTGTTGAGATTCAAGTAGTTCTTGATACGCTTCCTCTTCACCTTTGGTAACAGTAAGGATTTGTTCTTTTGCTTTTTCTTTCTTTTCAATCTCCTTCTTTTCTAGTTCTTGAATCCGCTTCATCTCAGCCTCAGTTTCATGCTTATTTTCGAGCTGATCTTTTTGTTCAAAGGTATCTTGGCGAATACTGTATAAAATCTCAAGCGACTCGTTGAGTGATTCTTTTATATTCTGAAACACCGCCACATCAGTAAAAAATTCCGAGAAACTTTGCTTACTGAGCATCACCTCAACTAGCGTATAGTCTTCAAGAAGTGCTGATTTGCGCACCAGGTCAGCAAGTGACTCTTGCTGCTTTTGTAAACGCTCCTCAAGAATTTCGATCACTTCTTCCTTTTCCCCAATCTGGTCAGTTAGCTGTTCAATTGCGACCGCCCGAGCTTGAATGCCAAGTTGTGCCTTAGTGATTTCCGATTCAATAATTGTAATGTCACGCTCAAGGGATTGGCGCTCTAATTGCTTATCTTCAACGAGACGTTGCTGAGTGAGAATTTGTCGTTCAACTTGCTGCAATTCAGTCTCGAGTCGCTTCCGACGGTCAGCCGCCGATTCTTGCGCATCAGCAATAGGCGCGTACAAAAAAGACACAATAACAATGAGCGACAGCAATCTCTGAATCATGACGACCATTGTACCAAATGACGAAATAAGAGTACGACTCTTACTCAGCTACTTCTTCCTTGCCCTTCTTTTCAACAGCAATTGCACTCATGTCAATTGCTGTGCTTTCTGGTTCGACTTCATCAGCAATAACGCTCACAACCGCAACGGTTTCTGTTGCATCATTTTCAACTTTTACACCTTCTGGAATAACGAGGTCTGCGACGGTAATTTTTGAATCAGCATCAACGAGCGCACTAACATCAACATCGATGTGTTGCGGTAATTTGCTCGGACGACAAGTGACTTCAATTTCTTGAAGCGCGTGTGTGACGACACCAATACCACTCTTCTCTGCTGGAGATTCTCCAACGAAAACAAGAGGGATTGTGACGGTCATATCTTTTCCTCGTTCAATCGCATAGAAATCGACGTGTCGAACAGCTTTTCGAATTGGATCAAAGTCTACTCCTTTGACAAGTACTTCAATTTTTGAACCTAGTCCTTCAAGTTCAACGATTGAAGATTCTCCTGCTTCTTTAAGAACCTTATCGAGCTCTTTTCCATCAACAGTCAAATTAATACCTTTCTGCTTTGGACCATAGACCACCCCAGGGACTTGGCCTTCTGTTCGTAATTTTTCTGTCTTCGTTGAAGTGTCACGGTTGGTGACGGCCAATGTAATTGTCATATACATATATTTTAGCACGCGCGGGATTGCTGCCAACCTATGCACGATACTCACCATAGATGTCAATAATGGAGAGACCTGAGTGCTATACTCAAACCATATGTCACAGCAGTACGATTTTGTTGCCATTGGCGACATCCTTATTGATGCATTTATTCAATTAAATAAAGACCAAGCGGACGTTTCAGTCGACCTCGATACTGGTCGAAAAACTTTAATGATGCCATTTGGCGGAAAATTACCCTACGACGATGTCATCGTCGTACCAGCCGTTGGTAACTCACCAAACGCAGCCGTTGCCGCGCACCGTCTTGGTCTTGAAACTGGCCTTGTCACCAACATCGGTCACGATAAATTCGGAAAAGAATGTCTTGAAGCACTCCGCACCGAAGGCGTCCACACTGATTTTGTGAAGCAGCACGAAGGTCTAAAGACTAATTATCACTACGTACTGCGCTACGGACCAGAACGAACGATTCTCATTAACCACGAGAAATATCCTTATTCCCTCCCTGATTTTCCAGTAGCTCCAAAATTCTTCTACTTCTCATCAGTTGGAGAACATGGTCTTCCGTATCACCACGAAATCGCTGAGTACGTAAAAAATAACGAAACAAAACTTGCGTTCCAACCAGGAACATTCCAAATCAAAGTTGGCGTTGATGCGCTACGCGACGTCTACGAAAATACCGAAATCTTTTTCTGTAACAAAGAAGAAGCACAAGAAATTCTAAAGACAACCGAACAGGATATCCCAACACTCGTACGCATGCTCCGCGAACTCGGTCCAACCATTCCGGTAGTGACCGACGGACCAAACGGTGCCTTCACTGTTGATGCTGACGATCAAGCATGGCATATGCCAATGTACCCAGACCCAGCTCCACCAGTAGACCGAACTGGTGCGGGAGACTCTTTCTCTTCTACATTCACGTCCGCCATTATTCTCGGGAAAGACCCAGCAGAAGCATTGTCATGGGGGCCAATCAATTCCATGTCAGTAGTGCAGTATGTAGGGGCACAAGCAGGTCTGCTCTCACGAGAAAAACTACAAGAATATCTCGCGAATCGTCCAGGAGACTACATACCAAGAAAGGTATAAAAGTGAATTTTAAAAAGCCGGTTGCTTACGCAACCGGCTTTTTGTTTTCTAGATAATTAACTGCAAACACACTTGTAAGGATAAGTATTCCCCCGATGGCTTCACGCAATACGGGAACTTCTCCGTAAAAGAAAAATCCATATAAAAGAACAAAGAAAACTTCGAGGGTAAGAATGTTTCCAGCCACAGCAGCTTTTACGTGTTCAAAACCAAAATTAGTTAGTAGTAGATTTACTACATTAAAGAGAGCGGCTATTAGTAAGAAAGCAAGCATAGAAAGTGTAAAGTCAGAAGCATCAGGTAATGTTTCCCCGATAACGAGGGATGTAATAAATAAAAACGGCACAGCAAATCCAAACATAATCACTGTACTCTCATAGTTATTTAGTTCTTTGGATTGCCACTTTCTAGTGATGTAACTTATATCAAACAAAAGGATAGAACAGAGCGCCATCAGTTCTCCATAGCCAAAAGAAAAAGAACTAAATGACTGCAAAGCAACAAGCACAGATCCGATGAAGCCGACTACAATCCATAATAAGGTTTTAACTCTCACTACTTCACGCAGAAAAATGTACCCAAGTAGAGGCATCAAAGGTAAAACCGTTATAATCGTGGCGGTGCTAAATTTTGTATTCAAGATGGCTTCTGTAATCAATATAACAGCCAGGTAGAGGAATACTGAACGAACCAATAGAACCCCTGAGTCCTTTAGACTTATACTTTTGATTAATGACCAGCGTAACTTCGGCCAAAATAAAATTATTCCAAGCACGAGAGCGATCGCTATTCGTAAATAGGTTTGCTCAAACAAAGCAAAGTTAGTATCAAGTTGTCTTGCGAACAAACCCATTGTTGCAAATACCCACGCTAATAAAATGAGTGCAAGAATGCCTTGATTCTGTTTACTTAGTGAAAGTAATTTTTTCTTTAGAATAGAAAGCATTCATGGATTATAACAAAAACCACCCGTGCGGGTGGTTTTTGTTAGCTAACGACTCTTTGTGCAGCGGCAATAATATCCGGAACGTCCATACCGTAGTGACGAAGAAGCTCGTCTGGTTCGCCTGATTGACCATACTGATCACGAACACCAATGCGAGCGATACGAACTGGCAAGACTTCAGAAAGATGTTCCGCGACAGCTCCGCCAAGGCCGCCATTTACTTGATGTTCTTCAACCGTCACAAGCGCACCATGTTCTGCTGCAAACGCTTCGAGCGCAGCAGTATCGAGCGGTTTAATTGTTGCCATATGAAGTACTGAGGCGCCAATCCCCTGCTTCTCAAGTTCAACCGCAGCCATGAGTGAATTGTAGAGCAAAGAACCAGTCGAAACGATACCGACACGCTTCTCGAGAGATTCATTTCGGCTATACATACGTACTGCCTTACCAATTTCAAACGGAGATTCTGGGGTGGTGACGACTGGTGTCGCGCTTCGTCCGAGACGGAAGTACACTGGACCTTCGTACCGCGCTACTGCTATCGTCATCTTTCGTGCTTCGTGAACATCACAAGGAGAGATAACCACCATATTTGGAATCACTCGCATAATCGCAACGTCTTCAATCGCTTGGTGTGTCGCCCCATCTGGACCGACAGAAATACCAGCATGTGCACCGACAATTTTTACATTCGATTCGTTGTACGCAATAGTCGTTCGAATTTGTTCCCAACTTCGCCCAGGAGAGAACATCGCGTACGATGCAATAAAAGGAATCTTCCCCATCGCTGCCATACCTGATGCGACCGATGCCATATTTTGTTCAGCAATACCAACTTGAATGAAGCGTTCAGGAAATGCTTCGGCAAATAAATTGGTCTTGGTCGATTCAGTAAGGTCACAACAAAGAGCAACGATGCGCTCATCTTGTTTTCCAACTTCAAGAAGTCCGTCACCGTAACCATTTCGTGTCGGAACGCTTTCAACTTTTCCTTCCGCGAGACCTGATTGTAAATGTGATGCAAACATAGAGATTTAAGAAATATCTTGGGCTTGAATAGTTCCAGCGAGAGTACGTAACTTTTTGAGAGCTATTTCTGCTTGCTTGTCCTTCGGCACACGGTCTTCTGGACCTTTTCCTGGTGGATTACCATGCCACCTAAAATCTCGCTCGAAGACATCCACTCCCTTCGATGCAATCGTGTGCGCAATAATCACTGACGGTTGACTATAGACTGCCTGTGCCTTTCCAATCGCGTCGTTAAGCGCACGCATGTTATGTCCGTCGACTTCTTGGACATCAAAATTAAATGACTCGAGTTTTTCCTTCAGTGGCTCAAGTGGCATTACATCTTTTGTATATCCGTCAATCTGAATACCATTGCGATCGATGATGACAATAAGGTTATTGAGTTGTTCCTTTCCTGCAAGCATGAGCGCTTCCCAAATTTGTCCTTCATCGAGTTCACCATCTCCAGTAAGACAATAGAAATATTTTGACGAGTACGGATTATCAATTCGTTCTGCGAGCGCCATACCAACCGCTTGAGAAAGACCTGAACCAAGTGGACCAGAACTAGTCTCAAGTCCAGGAAGTGCGGTGCGGTGTGGATGACCTTGAAGCCGGCTTCCGAATTTTCGGAGCGTCTTTAATTCTTCAACTGGGAAGTAACCGGCATGTGCCATTGTGGCATATAAGACCGGACAGATGTGACCATTAGAAAGTACAAGTCTGTCACGCTCTTCCCAATTTGGATTCTTTGGGTCGTGTTTAAGGAGTGCGAAATAAAGGAGTGTAAAAACATCAGCCATGCCAAGTGGACCTGCAGTATGCCCACTCCCTGCCTCAGTTAGCATCGTGATAATACTCTGACGAATTTCGTTGGCCTGTAATTCAAGGTCGCGAACTTGAGCTGATGAAAGGTACTGCATATATGACAATAATAATATACAAACGAGCTGAGCGACACCTTATTCATTCACAAGTGACCAGAGTTCGTGATACGCCGCTTTCACATCAGGCTGCTTAACGATGGCAGAACCGACAATAAACCTATCAACACCAGCGTCGCGAAGTTTCGTGATAGTTTTTTTATTTACGCTTCCATCAACACTAATCATTATGTCAGGAAAATGTTTACGAATGATAGCTACTTTTTCGAGCGTTTCTTCATCAAATGGTATTCCTTGTGCACCGATAGTCTTGATACCCATAAGCTGCACGTAGTCTGCGTATTTAGCGTACTCAATCAACATATCCATTGATGTATCTCCGTGAGCAGAAACCCCGATACTGACACTGCTATTTTCTGCAAAATTTTTCAACACTTCAAGTGGAAGTGTTTCGACATGGAACACCAACATATCTGCGCCTGCTTTAACCCATTCTGTCGCTGCAACAATTGGTTTACTAACCATCAAATCAACCTCTAGTGTAAAAGGATCTGTCGCTGACTTTACTTCAATCGGCTTCCCTTCCGGAGCATACGGCCACGATGACTGAGGAACAAAAATACCATCAACTAAGTCGAGTTGTATTTCGCGCACAAAGCCAAGTTTAGCAGTAAGTTCTTTTACATGAGCAGCAGACTCAGGAATTATTGCTGGGACGATAGGATAACTCATAAGTATTAACTGAGTGTATCAAGCTTTTTATTTCTTCGAGAGTACTTCTTATCCGTAAGTGACTCAGTGTGAAGCCAGTCCCAAATTACTTTTTTCGCATTATCAGCCGAAACAAATCGTGCGCCAATTGAAAGGACGTTGGCATCGTTATGATGGCGTGAGAGTGTAATTATTTCTTCGTTTCCACCGTAGTAGACCGCGGCTCTAATTTTTTTAAACCTATTAGCCATCATCGCCTCACCTTGACCTGAACCGCCAAAGATAATTGCTTTTGCATTATTGGGTTTCTTTAGAAACCCATTCACTGTCGCAGTAATGTAATCGGGAAAGTCATCAAGTGGGTCGAGGGTTACTGCACCATGGTCAACAACAGAATAACCTTCCGAAGAAAGCCATGCTTTCACAGCTTCTTTTAATTCAAAACCGGCATGGTCAGTACCAAGATGAATCGTCGGGAGCTTCAGTTGTTTTTTTATAGTCATGACTTCGCAAGGAAGCGAGCGCTCGCTGCGACGTGTTCAACGAGTGTCTGCGTGTAGCTCGTCTCATTGTCGTACCAAGCGAGCACTTTGACGAGATTGCCTCCAACAACACGAGTGAATGATAGGTCTGCAATTGAGCCTACGCGAGAACCAATGATATCGCTTGATACAATCGGTTCATTGGTTGCTGCAAAGATATGCTTCCATTTTGGTTCTTTGGCTGCCTTCTCAAGAATTGAATTAATTTCTTCAGCAGAAGTATCGCGCTTCGCAATAAACGTCACATCAACAATCGAGCCGACTGGAACTGGGACCCGCATCGCAATTCCATCAAATTTTTTATCAAGCTCAGTATGAGCCTTTGTTGTCGCTTGCGCAGCACCGGTTGAAGACGGAATAATATTGAGCGCAGCAGCACGACCACTTCTGAAATCTTTCTTAGCTGGACCATCAACTAGTGACTGACTCGCAGTATAAGCATGTACAGTGTTAAGAACTGCTTTCTCGATACCAATTGTATCTTTAAGGATAGCAATGAGTGGACTTGTCGCATTTGTCGTACATGAAGCATTTGATGAAATCTGACATGTCTGCAAGAGACTATCATTAACTCCCATGAGTACCGTACCTCCCTGCACTCCAACAGCTGCTGGATCACCGCTAGCCGGGGCAGAAATAACCACCCGCTTTGCTCCAGCGGTAAGGTGTTTCTTTGAACCTTCATAGCTCGTAAAGAAACCAGTTGATTCAACAACGATATCAATATTCATTGCACCCCATGGTAATTTTTCTGGTTCCCGCTCTTGTACAAAAGAAACCTTTTTCCCTCCTACCAAAAGTTCATTACCTTGTACTTCAACTGGAAATGGTGCTCGTCCATAAACCGAGTCGTATTTAAGGAGATAGGCAAGATTCTCCAAACTTCCAAGGTCATTAACCGCGACTATTTCAAAATCTGGATGCCCAAATGCAGAACGCATGAACGTACGTCCAATTCTGCCAAAACCATTGATTGCTACTCGTACCATATGAAAATAAATATCGATTACTATCAATAACTATACCGTCTCATCACTATTAGTTCACTAGTTCTTATCCTCAACTCTTTTGCGTGCTATTAACCACAAAAGAAGAATGAGGAGCAGTACGAGCGGCGGGAGAATAAGTTGCCACGGTGGTTGCGTATCTATTGGTTCAAATAAGTCTCGCAAGGTATCAGGAGAAACAAACTTAAGTGGTTGATCATACGATGCGACGATATATGCCTGATAGTCATAAATATCGACTGTAATTCCCGACTCACCTTCAATCAGTAGTGGCGCAATTACTCCTTCGTACGCAGTTTGTGTTTTATTGAGACGTAGAAGAAAAGAAAATGTCTGTCGGTTATCAGTCGGGTCTTCGAGAGTAACAATAATTGACTTCAAATGGCGTTCAATTGCATTTGAAGGGATTGATACGACAAAGGGTTCATCGAATGACAATGTGATGGTTTTTTCTTCGAAGGTATATGTCTTCCCTCGCTGCATAATCTGCAGTTCAAATAGTTCTGGAATACGAACGTTGGCGTCTGAGGTCGTGCTTTCCTTTTGTCCAATACTACCGATAGGAATAATTTCATATCCGTCAGATACGGATGAGTTTTCAGGAATGCTGCGCGCATACACAACCACAACGGCTCCAGATGACACGTTGCCGCTTGAGTCATAAGCAAAAGCTGTGTAATAAACTGGTGAATACCGAGAAAGAATATTGTTGTCTATAACACTATTGCCACTTCCTTGATAGACCACAAAGCCATCATTTGGATCTTCAGGAAATCCGAGATGATTTCGAACTATCCTTACTGAAGAAAAATCTAGGTCGCTAGGTATTCTCCACGACAATCGAACATCGCTTCCTTGTGCAATACCCTGAAATCCAGAAATATTTGTTGGTGGAAGCAAGTCGCGTGCATCAAGCGTAGTGAAGCGACCGCGCTTTACGACGTTTGGTTTTCCATATGGCGTATAACCGATAATTTCATACTCGTACACTGTCCCCGGTTCGAGATCAGTAATAAAGGCTTTGTAGGTATCTCTATAGGCTTCAGTAACTATATATCCTAATTCGTAAGAGGCAGTTCTTCCCCAATGTATTTCTAACCGTGCACGCTGGCCTGTTTTTATGTAAATGCTTGTCGTGGAAATTCCAGGAGTGATTATCACCTCCTCTGCAACAACACGAGCAATTGTTCCATCTGGTTGCTCTGGCGTTTCTGGAGGCGCTGGATTATCAGGTGTGGTGGCACTTAGTGCATTTGAACTTGATGAATAATTGTTCACAAAGTCAAACGCCCGAACAAAATACGAATACGTCGTTGACGCTGAAAGACCAGTGTCAGAATAGTTAGTAAGCGTGGTCGTCGCTATTGGTGAGCCATCACGAAACACGACGTAACCTGACAATAACGCGTTGTCAGTCGAGGCACTCCAAGTTATGTCGACTTGGGTCGGCGCAACTCCATCGGCAGTAAGAAGTGTTGGCGTTGTTGGTGCAGTTGTATCTTCACCTCCGTACAGGCGTATTACGAATTGACCCGTGTCCTCTTGGGCTGATACGGGAGTTAGAAAAAGTGTGAAGCAGCCGATTAGTATCAGCCAGAAGACTCTCATCAACTTATTATAACGGAAGCGCGGTCAAAGTCGCGGTTGCGGTGTAGAAACCTTCGAGAAGTCCAGCATTCTCAGAAACAACTAATTGAAAATACACAGTAGTAGTTGCTCCATCAGGATGATTTGGTAATCCAGAATCAGCTATAGCAACGGCGGTCGTTGTAAGACCGTCCCAACAAGCATCAGCATCGTCAGCTGTATCTACGTTACAAGCCGAACCATTGTCTTTAAATGCCTGAACAATATCTACACCTGACGGTGAGTATCCGAGGAGTGCCTGTGAAGTGCCAATATTAAAGAAAAAGTCTGCAACTGGTCCGGCGTCATAATCTGCAATATTGTCGCCACCTCCCTCTCTTTGCATCGCCGGATTATTTTCTGCTTCAAGCGTAAGTTGATAGCCACTTGGGCTATCTGTAATAACAGTTACAGTTGTTGAACCGGTAGAAGTTCCTCCGGTAAATCCGCCGATACTACCATCCAAAACCACATCGTCTGGAACAGACATACTTAGATACACTTCTTGCATCTGCTGGTAACCAGCTAGAAGAGAATATGTTGCACTAGTAGAGCTTCCCGTACCCACTTCCCCAACAGTGCTTTCTTGTACGTATGATGTTGAAGAAGAAAAGCCACCGCCAGCATTTATCGAGTCACTTTGCAGTTGATAACTCGGGCTAGACATTACTTGTGCCGAAACAACGCCGATAAGCGGCAATATGATAATAGTCAGTAAACCTGCAGCAAAGAACGATTTTTTAATATCGCCCATCATAGCTACTTTTCTTTACGCTTGAATTCAAACGTTCTGAAGAAAGCAACCACACCGAAGATAATAATGAATAGGACTGCGAATGTTCCGCCAACGATTTTCCAAGGCAGCACCCAGAAACTTGTTGAAACAGTATCAACAATATTGTCGTAGCCACGATTAACTCGTACCTCGATAGTGTAACGACCAAAAAGAAACTCTCTGTCCCAAGTCACTTCTCGATTACGAATTGCCTTAGGAAGAACGAACCATGGTTCAAGTTCAACGAATCCAACCTCTTCTCCGAGCATGTTAGTAATAGAAATTTCTCCGTATGGATTAAGGTGGACAGAACCAGTATTTTCGTAGGTGATACCAAGATTAATTGGACCTTCTTCTAACCAGAGCTTTCCGTTATCGACAATATCTACTCCGAGAGTTTGACCGCTTCGTTCAACATCACCTTTAACGGTCAAGAAAATGAGTGATCCAATGCGAGCTATGATTGGCGAGGTTGGTTGTGGTGCTGCGTCTGTTGCTGCTACACCTTTACGAAGAGTGGTGACGAATATACTGCCGTAATAGCCTCCTGGCTCTGCATCAGCAGGTACAGATATAGTAACCGGAATCCTTGCTCGCTCACCAAGTTCTAACGATATTGAATTCTGGGGAAAAGAAATATAATCAACAACACTGTAGGGACTTACTTCTCCATCTTGTACAGCAACGAGACTAGAGCCGTCTTGAGTACCGGTAATATCTTCAACGACGAATTCAAACAATCTATCATCACTAATGCGATTGGTGACGCTTATTTCAATTGTCTTTGATTCTCCTGGTGCAAGCTCAACTTCAGAACGACCCGGACCAACCACAAAGTCTCCGACTTCAACATCCCCTGAGATTCGCTCGGACTTGTACCACGTCGCAGCATTTGCACTTTGTTTTTCAGTACTCGAAGAGGACTCAGTTTGATCTGATTGCGCAAATACCTCTCCAGAGAGAGGTATTTGTAGTAGAACGATAAGTATAAGTACTATACGAGCCATAGTGGTTGTAGTCATAGGTAATGACTACAGATTACCCTAATGTGTATAGAGTGACAAGGTAGCAGTCGCTGTATACCACTGAGCAGTGAGGCCTGGCACAGGGTTGTTTGGAACGTTTACGTTGAAAGTAATAGTTGATGAGGCACCAGTTGCGGCAGCGCTGTCACTATTAAGAATCTGAAACTCAGAGGTTGAAGGAGCTTTCCAACACTTGTACGCTGTTTGGCTTCCACTGTTGGTGTTACAAGCGTTTGTAGTGTTATCTAGGAATGACTGGTCGAGTTCGAGAGAACTAGAAGCTTGGACAGAGTAAGCGAACTGAGCAGCTGTACTCGCAGTGAAGTTGTATGATGGCTGACCTACTACGTCGTTACTGTAGTCACGAATTCCTTCGTCTTGATCTGACTCTCCATACATTGCGTGCGCACCTGCATTATCGAAGAAATCGATAGTTACGTGCCAACCAGTTGCGTTGTTAGTACGAATTGTAAATCCGGTTGTACCAGTTGCGTTTCCTCCAGTGACTCCGTTTAGCGAGCCAGACATAGTGACGTTAGTAGCATTAGTAGTAAAACTACTTTCGTCAGTAATTTGTTGTCGTACTGTGAAAGTTGAAGTATCTTCAAGTACTTGACCGTGACTAATAGTTGGCTCTGCCATCATGAAACTCATGAATATAAGCGAGAGAATTGTAATAGATGTCACTAAAGCAAAAGTTGCTGAGTGCGCAATGCGTTGTAATAATGTTCCAGTCATAAATTTAATAATTTTTAAGCTCTATTTAATAATAATACCAATTTCTAATACTTTTTTTATTGAGGAATAGCTCATGCTGTGTATAAACCAAAACCTGTTTTCAAGGGCTTTCGCCTTGATTTTCAATAATTTCATCAATTGTAGTAAGGTCAATACTCACGTCAGGAGAGGTCGATCCAGCACTGTAGACCGTCACAACGTCGCCAACTAGTTCCTCTTCAGAGTTTGTCGTTATTTCATCTGGATTTACAGACACTTCTTCAGTGTTCATGCTCTCTTTCTGTATATTGGCTCGTTCAAGCAATATCTGAAGCTCTGGTTCAGTGAGACAGATATCATCGTCCACACACAACACCTCCCCAACCTCCACCCTCTCAGCCTTCAACTTGAATATCGACAGCACACCATCAACGAAGTTGTCAGCAAGGTCAGCAATACGAGCAAAGAGTGAGTTCGATGGAAGGTCAG
>JACCDH011685219.1_pt1 | contig 18475 bp, 16 predicted proteins | sample 7442481 | NCBI WGS metagenome assembly JACCDH01 (sample SAMN15323433, study PRJNA562643) | freshwater metagenome | isolation source: river surface water | place: USA:Blue River Watershed | collected 2017-08-15 | reverse complement strand
GTGCAAGGGCTTCGAGCCCGACACCACGTTGCTGCCGCACCAGGTGCTGGCGCAAGAGCTGGGCGCAGACCTTCCGTGCGGTGCGCTGTCGGGCCCTTCGTTCGCGCAGGAAGTCGCACGCGGCCTGCCGTGCGCACTGGTCATCGGTTCGGCATCCGAAGCGCTGCGCAAGCAAGCCATCGCCGGCGTGCATGGTGCGCAGCTGCGGGTGTATTCCAGCGATGACCTCGCCGGCGTCGAGACCGGCGGCGCGGTGAAGAACGTGCTGGCGATTGCGACCGGCATTGTCGACGGCCTCGGGCTTGGCCTGAACGCACGGGCGGCGCTGATCACGCGCGGGCTGGCCGAGATCACGCGGCTCGGCACCGCGCTCGGCGGCCGCATGGAAACCTTCATGGGCCTGACCGGCGTCGGCGACCTGATCCTGACTTGCACCGGCGACCTGTCGCGCAACCGCCGGGTCGGCCTGGGGCTGGCGCAAGGCAAGTCGCTGGATGCCATTGTCGCCGAGCTCGGCCATGTGGCCGAAGGCGTGCGTTGCGTGCAGGCGGTGCAATTGCTCGCGCAACGCCACCAGGTCACGATGCCCATCGTCGATGCGGTCGCGCAGGTCTTGTTCAGCGGCGATGCGCCGCAGCTGGCGATACAGCGCCTGCTCGCACGCGAGGCGCGCGACGAGGCGGCTTGATCCAGCGTCAGCCGGAGCGGCCGATGCCGCAGCGACACCGCAGCACGGGCTGAGCACTGTCGAGGCGGCGTTGTCGTTGAACCGGTAGAGCTTGCTTTAACCCAAGCTTGCGCCGCATCGACAGCATACAATCCCGATACGACGCCGTTGTTGAATGCCGGATATTGCGCAGCATCGCGCAATCGCCGGCGAACAACGAGCGCACCGCAACTTGCTGCAGGGACTGCACCTTCGGGAGGAAAGGTGGTCTCAGAACAAGCGCTTTGCCCTCCATCCCGTGTTCTAAACAATATCGATGATGCCCATGAGCCTGCGTTACCGTCGCCCTCTTTCGTCGTTGCGCCCTTCACTGCGCCCTTCACTGCGCCCTTCTTCGCGCAGTCGCGCCTTCACGCTGATCGAGATCATGGTCGTTGTCGTGATCATGGGTGTGCTCGCTGCACTGGTCGTGCCGCGGCTGATGGGGCGTACCGATGATGCGCGCATCCTCGCCGCGCGGCAGGACATCGCGACCCTGATGCAGGCGCTCAAGCTGTACCGGCTCGACAATCATCGCTACCCGACCACCGAGCAAGGCTTGCAGGCGCTGGTCACGCGCCCGGGCAGCGGGCCGGCGGCGGCCAACTGGAAGACCGGCGGCTATGTGGACAGGCTCAACAAGGACCCGTGGGGCAATCCCTACCAATACCTGTCGCCGGGCGTGCGCGGCGAGGTCGATCTGTTCTCGCTGGGAGCCGATGGCAAGCCGGGCGGCACCGGCGTTGATGCCGATATCGGCTCCTGGCAGGACTAAGAGGCTCGATCAACATGCCGCTAGCTGCGTTGGGGCCGCCTTGCCGTGCGTCTGTCCTGCCCGCAGCGGCCCCGTCTTGCCGGCGACGCCGCCGTGCGGCCGGCTTCACGCTGCTCGAGTTGCTGGTTGTGCTGGTCATCGTCGGCATCCTGCTCGGCGCCGTCGCGCTCAATGCCAGTCCCGGCGACCGCCAGCTGCTGCAGAACGAGGCGCAGCGTGTCGCTTTGCTGCTGCAACTGGCGCGTGACGAAGCGATCGTGCGCAACCGGCCGATCGCGTTCGAGGCCGATGATTACCGCTACCGCTTCCTCGTCCGCCAGGGCGAAGGCTGGCAGCCGCTGGCCGGTGACGCGCTGCTGCGCGAGCGCGAGTTCCGCAGCGCGCCGCTGGTGCTGGTGCTGACGCCGGCGGCCACCGACCAGCGCCCGTTGCGCATCGTGTTCGGCAGGGAGCCGGTCGACAAGGCCTTCGTCCTCACACTGTCGCTCGGACGGCAGGCAGCGACGATACGCGCCGATGGCATCGGGCATTTCACGGTCGAATGACAGGCGAGCAGATGCACAACGGCCACCCTGTCCAGAAATTACGGCGCGCATGTCTTGCGGGCTTCACGCTGCTCGAGGTGCTGGTCGCGCTGGTGGTGGTCGGTACCGCGCTCGCGGCCAGCCTGCGCGCGGTCGGCAGCCTCACGCAGAACAGCAGCGATTTGCGCTCGGCGATGATGGCTACCTGGTCGGCGGAGAACCGGCTGACACAAATCCGTCTCGCGCATGAATGGCCGTCGATCGGCAAGCGCGAATTCGCGTGCCCGCAAGGCGAGCTGCCTTTCCGTTGCGAAGAACAGATCCTGTCCACGCCCAACCCCTCCTTCCGTCGCGTCGAGGTCAGCGTGATCGACGAGCGCAATCCGGGGCGCAAGATCATTACGCTGTCGCAGGTAGTGCCGAATGCGCTCTGACACCGTCCTGCGAACCGTGCGACCGGGGCCGTATGCGGACCCGGTGCGGTATCGTCAGCGTCGCCAGAGCGGCCTGACGCTGGTCGAACTGCTGGTCGCCATCGGCGTGCTGGCCTTCGTCGCCGTGCTGGGCTGGCGCGGGCTGGACTCGATCACGCGCGCACGCGCCGCGCTCAACACTGAACTGGATCACACGCGTGGCCTGCAACTGGCGTTTGCGCAATTGCAGACCGATTGCGCCAATGCGGTCGACGCAATCACCCTTGACGGTCGCTCGCCGCTGGCCGTGACCGCGGACCGCATCACGATCGCGCGCCGTGTGCAGCTCGATGCACAGCCGGGCAAGCTGCAGCTGGTGACCTGGCGCCTGCGCAACGGCGTGCTGACGCGCGAAGAATCGCCGCCGACGCGCGACCTCACACAGCTGGACCAGTACTGGCAGTTCGCCGCAGCCGGCGGCTCCGGTCCGGTCACGCTGCGCAGCGGCCTGCGCGCAATGGATCTGCGCGTGTGGACCGATGATGGCCGCGGCTGGCGCAGCTGGACGCAGGTGCAGTCATCGACCACGCCATCACAAACACCACCGGCGCTGACCTCGCGCGGCGCGCTGATGAACCCGGGCGCTGGCACCACCGCCATGCAGACGACCTGGGCCGGGCTCGAGGTGTCGCTGCAGATCGAGGGCAATGCGGCGCCGATGACCAAGGTCTTCATGTTGGGGGCGACCTGATGCGCACGCAGCCGCCCACCGCGCGCGCGCATCAGCGTGGCGTGGCCATTGTCACCGCGCTGCTGCTGACGACGCTCGCCATCACCATTGTCGCCAGCCTGTTCTGGCAGCAGCAGGTGCAGGTGCGCTCGATCGAGAACCAGCGCCTGCAATTGCAGAAGCAATGGGTGCTGCGCGGTGCGCTCGACTGGGCGCGACTCATCCTGCGCGAGGATGCGCGCTACTCGGCGATCGACGACCTGAACGAACCCTGGGCCGTGCCGTTGTCGGAGACCCGGCTCGACCGCTATGTCGAGTCGGCGTCCTTGCGCGGCAATGCCGGCAGCGCGGTGCTGTCGGGCGGCATCCAGGATGCGCAGGCGCGCCTGAACCTGACCGGCCTGGCCACCCGCGGCGGCATCAACCCGGCCGAGGTGCAGGCCTTCGAGCGCCTGCTGGCCGCACTGCGGCAGGATCCCGGACTGGCGCGCGCGACCGCGCAGCAAGTGGCCGCGTCGCAGCGCGCGGCCGCTGCCACCGCAGACGCCGGCAGCCCGCGCCCGATCGCCTTCGTGCAGGTCGATGACTTGCTGGCCGTGCCCGGCTTCACGCCGGCGGCGCTGGCCGCGATCCGCAACCATGTGGTGTTCCTGCCGCGCGCGACGCCCGTCAACGTGAACACGGCGCCGCCCGAGGTGCTGGCTGCGCGGCTGCCGCAGCTGTCGCTGGCCGACGCGGGCAATCTGGTCAATGCGCGCCGCAGCGCGAGCTTCCGCGACCTGAATGACCTTGCGGCGCGACTGCCGGGCCGACCGGAGCCGCCGCCGCCATCGCAGGTCGCGGTCGCGACCAGTTACTTCCTTGTGAATGGCCGTGTGACGATAGGCGAGGCCAGCCTGCAGGTGCAGGGGCTGGTCGAGCGTCACGGGCCCACCACACATCTGGTCTGGCTGCGCGAGGTCTGAGATCATGAAAGACATGTTGGCCACTGCTCCCTCTGCTTTGTACCTGCGCCTGCCGGCGCGCGCGTTGCCGCGGGATGCGGGCGCATCCCTTGCCCCGCTTTCTTTTGCGATCGTCACCCGGGGCCGCCTGCAACGCATCGGCCATGCGAGCCTGCCCGAGCTGGGCACGCTGATGCAGCAGTCACAGCGCGTAGTGCTGTTGCTGGCCGCGTCCGATGTCAGCGTGTTTCGTATCGCCGTACCGCCGCTGCCGCCGGTTCGGCTGAAGGCAGCGCTGCCCGCACTGGTCGAGGACCGTGTGATCGGTGATCCGGCCGATTGCGCGATCGCGGTGGGTGCGGCGAATGGCGCCGGCACGAGCGCCGGCACGAGCGCCGGCAATCAGCGGCTGGTCGCGGTCGCGGACCGCGCGTGGCTGCAGGGCTGGATGGAGACCTTGCGCCGGCACGGCGCGCGTCGCATCTCTGCGCTGCCGTTCGCGCTCTGCCTGCCGCTGCCGGCCGGTAGCGTCGCTGCCAGCCTGGTCGAGCTGGGTGCGCAGCGCGAGCTGGCACTGCGCCTGTCGGCGCACGAGGGCATGGGACTACCGTTGTCCGCCGACGCCAACGAGCAGTTGCCGGCCGAAGTTTTTCAGTTGCTGTCGACGTTCGCGGGCCAGCGCCCGGTGCAGCTGGCCTTGCCGCCGTCGCTGCTGGACGAATTCCGCCGCGCGTATGCGCCGCTCGCTCCGGCCGGCGCAGCGGACGCGGCCCGGGACACTGCCCGGGACGCGGCTGCGATCGATCTGCGCGAAGAGAACTGGGCGGCCTGGGTCGAGGGCGCCGGCCATGTGACGGTGGATCTCGCCAGCGCGCTGTTGACCGATGATGGCGCGGCGGCCGACTGGCGCCCGTGGCGCTGGCCGCTTGCGCTGGGCGCGGCTCTGCTGTTGCTGAATGTCGCCGCGCTGAACTGGGACTGGTGGCAAATGCGCAGTGAGGGCGCGCAGTTACGCGAGGCCATGGAGCGCAGTTTCCGGCGCAGTTTTCCGGACGAGGCGCTGGTCGATCCGGTGGCACAGCTGCGGCAGAAGCTCGCCGCATCAAAGCAGGCTGCCGGCGAGTCCGCCCCCGGCGACTTCGTGGCGCTGGCTGCGTCGCTCGGCGATGTCTGGGCCGAGGCCGCTCCCGCGATGGGTGTCGACGCGCGCGCCATCGCGTCGATGGACTACCGCGATGCGGTGCTGACCGTGCGCTTCAAGCCCGGGCAACAGCCGTCACTGGATGCAGCGCGCGCCGCATTGGCCGCGCGCGGCCTGGAAGCAAGCGCTGTGGTGGGCAATGCAGCCGGGGATGCCGCGCAATGGCAAGTCAGGAGCACGCGATGAATCGTATCGGCAGCATCGAGACCCGTGTCGCTCGCGGCGGCCTGCGCAGCTTCTGGCACCAGCGCAATGCACGCGAGCGACGTGTGCTCGCCGTCGGTGGCATGGTGCTCGCGCTCGCGCTGCTGTGGCTGGTCGGTGTCGAGCCGGCACTCGACGCGCGCGAGCGCTGGCGCAAGGACCTGCCGCAGCTGCGCGCCGATGCGGCGCAGGTGCAGTCCTTGTCGCAGCAGCTCGCGACTGCGCCGCCACGCGCGGCGAATCCAGCCACGGCGGTCGACAAGGCGTCGCTTGATGCCAGCCTGACGGCTCAGGGCTTGAAGGCGCAGTCGCTGGACCTGCAGAATGCCGGCGGCGTGCTGCTGGTGCGCATCAGCCTGGCCGATGTGTCGTTCGCGGCGCTGACCGAATGGCTGCAGCAACAGCAGCGTGCATCGCAATTGTCGGTCAGCGAGGCCAGCGTGACCGCGCGCGAGCGACTTGACCGCGTCGACGCCCGGCTGACGCTGCGCCGCCAGCCATGACGCGCTGGTGGGCCCGTCCGTGGGTCTGGATACTGGCCGCGTTGCTGGCCGCAGGCGTGACCGTGGTGGCGACCCTGCCGGCCGCGTGGCTGGTGCCGCTGGTCGAGCAGCAGACCGGTGGCCGCGTGTCGCTGGGCGACCCGCAGGGCAGCGTGTGGCAGGGCTCGGCTTTCATCGGCGCTGCCAGTGCTGCCGGCGAGCCGCTGGCGCCCTTGCTGCCGGGCCGGTTCCGCTGGCGGCTGTCGCCGCTGGTGCTGCTCGGGCGGGTCGATGCCGAGCTCGCCAATGAGCAGGCGCTGGCGCAACCGGTGACGGTGCAGGGCAGCTGGCGCAGCTGGGACGTCGGTGCCGGTGCGCTGCTGCTGCCTGCCGAGCGCCTGGCGGCGCTGGGCGCGCCGCTGAACACGGTGAAGCCCTCGGGCCGGATGCGGCTGTCGTGGCCGCCGCTGGTGCTGCAGCGCGCGCCGGATGGGCTGCGCATCGACGGTCGCATGCAGCTCGACATGACGGAAATTGCATCGGCCTTATCGCCGGTCAAGCCACTGGGTGCATACCGGATGGTATTTCTCTGGCGTGGCGATGCCGCACGCCTCACACTGGGCACCCTTTCCGGACCGCTGATGCTGGAGGGCGCAGGTGATATCGTTCACGGCCGGCTGCAGTTTTCCGGGCAGGCCTGGGCCGAAGCAGGGAAGGAACAGAGCCTGGCGATCTTGCTGAACCTGCTCGGTCAGCGCCGCCAGGTCGGAAGCCGTAGCGTGATCGCACTCGAATTCAAATGAAAAAAATATCGCTCATAGCCATACTGCCGCTGCTGGTGCTGGTGCTGGTGCTGTCACTCGCCAGCCTGCCCGCCCGCCGCGCCCAGGCGCAAGACCCGTCGTCCAACCAGGCCAGCCTGAACTTCGTCGGTGCCGACATCGAGAACGTGGTGCGTGCGATCGGCCACTTCACCGGCAATACCTTTGTGATCGACCCGCGCGTGAAGGGCACGATCAATCTCGTGTCCGAGAAGCCGGTGACCAAGGCACAGGCCTTTGACATGCTGACGTCGGTGCTGCGACTGCAGGGCTATGCGGTGGTGCGCACGCCGGACTACATCAAGGTGTTGCCCGAGGCCGATGCGAAGCTGCAGGCGGCCCCGGTCACGACCGGCAAGGTGCGCGGCGATCAGATCGCGACGCAGATCTTCCGGCTCAATCATGAGAGCGCCAATGGGCTGGTCGCGATCCTGCGGCCGCTGATCTCGCCCAACAACACCATTGCCGCGGACCCGACCAACAATACCCTCGTCATCACCGACTATGCGGACAACCTGAAGCGGCTGTCGCGCATCATTGCATCGCTCGATGTGCCCGCGATCGGCGAGCTCGATGTGCTCAAGCTCAATCATGCGATCGCTCTGGACCTGGTCGTCACCGTCAACCGCATGCTCGATACCGGAACCGGCGCGCAGGGCGCGCCCGACCCGGCGCGGGTGGTGTTGCTGGCAGATGCGCGCACGAACTCGGTGATCATCCGCGCGCCGACGGCCGCGCGCGCGAACCTGGCGCGCACACTGATCACCAAGCTCGACCAGCCGACCGCGATGCCCGGCAATGTGCACGTGGTCTATCTGCGTAATGCGGAGGCGGTGAAGCTGGCGCAAGTGCTGCGCGCAGTGGTGGCCGGCGAGTCCGGCGCTGCAGTCACGGCGACGCCGACTGCAACGACGCCGGCTGTGCAGACTCCGACCGCGCAAAGCGGCCTGCAGGCGCCGCCCGCATCGCAGGCGCCGCAGCAAGGACCGCTGCCGGCCGGCGGTGTGGCCGGTTTCATTCAGGCCGACCCGACCACCAACACGCTGATCATCACCGCCAACGAAAGCGTGTACCGCAACCTGCGCGCCATCATCGACCAGCTTGATGCGCGCCGCGCGCAAGTCTATGTGGAATCGCTGATTGTCGAAGTCAGCGCCGACAAGGCGGCCGAGATCGGCGTGCAATGGGCGGCGCTGTCCGGCGACGGCAACAGCAGCTACCGCGTCGGCTTGCTGACCGGATTTTCTTCGGAGGGCAATAACCTCGTGCAGCAGGCCGCGTCGGTGCTCGGACCGAACAAGACGCCGCTGGCGCCGGGCAATGGCCTGACCGCATCGATCTTCAGGCAGCGCGACGGCGCGCTCGGGCTGGGCGCGCTGGCGCGTGCGCTCGAGCGCGATGTGAAGGCCAACATCCTGTCGATGCCGAACCTGATCACGCTCGACAATGAAGAGGCGCGCATCATTGTCGGCCAGAACGTGCCCTTCATCACCGGCCAGTTCACGACCGCCGCATCGGCCGGCGCGGCCGGCGTCAATCCTTTCCAGACCATCGAGCGGCGCGATATCGGCCTGTCGCTGCGGGTGCGGCCGCAGATCTCCGAGGGCGGCACGGTGAAGATGGCGATCTACCAGGAGACCTCCGCAATACAGCAGTCGACCACCTCCGGGCTGATCACCAGCAAGCGCTCGATCGACACCAATGTGCTGGTCGACGATGGCCAGATCATCGTGCTCGGCGGCCTGATCGAGGACACGCTGAGCGACACCACGGAAAAAGTGCCGGGCCTCGGCAGCATTCCCATCATTGGCCACCTCTTTCGCTTCCAGTCCAAGAAGCGCGGCAAGACCAACCTGATGGTGTTCATCCGGCCGACCGTGGTGCGCAATGATGCGCAGAGCGTGGCCGTCGCCAGCGATCGTTATGACTACATCCGCGGCGCGCAGCAGGCCATCCGCCCCGACCCCAATGCGCTGATGACGGGCACCGAGCCGCCGCAGCTGCCGGTGCTCGACGCTGGCCGTCCCACCGGCGGTGCGATGCTGCGTCGTGACGCGGTCCCGGGCGTGACCGGGACAGGGACAGGGACAGGGACAGGGACAGGCAGCGGTGCAGCGCCGGGCGCGAACAAGCCGGTCCCGGGCGCGGGTGTGAAACCTTCGGCGCCGGCCGAGGTCTTTCCTGTTGAGCCGCCCGTGATCAACCAGCGATGATCCCACCGATGCAAGTCCAGGACACCCGCCGGCATGCTGATGCGCCGGCCACCAGCGATCCGCGCCTGTTGCCCTTCGGCTTCGCGCGCGACCATGGCGTGCTGGCGCAAGCCGGCCATGATGGCGCACACGCTGTCGTCGATGTCTGGGTCTCCGAAGCCACCGCACCTTCGGCGATCGCCGAGGTCAGCCGTCGCTATGGCCGTGTGCGCATACACACGATGCCGCGCGAGCAGCTCGAGAGCGCGATCGCGCGCGCCTACGCGGGCCATGGCGGCGATGCGGCGCAAGTGGTGGGCGAGGTCGAGTCCGACCTCGATCTCGCGCGGCTGATGCAGGACATGCCGGCGGTCGAGGACTTGCTCGAATCGGCCGACGATGCGCCGGTGATCCGCATGATCAATGCGCTGCTGACGCAGGCACTGCGCGAGGGCGCATCCGACATTCATATCGAACCGTTCGAGCAGGTGTCGGTGGTGCGTTTCCGCATCGACGGCCGCTTGCGCGATGTGGTGCGGCCGAAGAAGGCGATCCATGCGGCGCTGATCTCGCGCATCAAGATCATGTCGCAGCTCGACATTGCCGAGAAGCGGCTGCCGCAGGATGGTCGCATCACCTTGCGCGTCGGCGGCAAGCCCGTGGATGTGCGCGTGTCCACGCTGCCCACCGGGCATGGCGAGCGCGCAGTGCTGCGCCTGCTGGACAAGGAAGGCGGTCGGCTCGACCTCGAGCAGCTGGGCATGGCCGAGCGCACGCGCGCGCAGTTCGACAAGCTGATCAGCCAGCCGCACGGCATCGTGCTGGTCACCGGGCCGACCGGTTCCGGCAAGACCACCACGCTGTATGCGGCGCTGTCGCGGCTGAACACCTCGACCACCAATGTGCTGACCGTCGAAGACCCGATCGAATACGAGCTGCCCGGTGTCGGCCAGACCCAGGTCAATGCACGCATCGACATGAGCTTTGCGAAGGCCTTGCGCGCGATCCTGCGGCAAGACCCGGACGTGATCATGATCGGCGAGATCCGCGACCTCGAGACCGCGCAGATCGCGGTGCAGGCGTCCCTGACCGGCCACCTGGTGCTGGCGACCTTGCACACCAATGATGCAGCGGCGGCGGTGACGCGCCTGCTGGACATGGGCATCGAGCCCTTCCTGCTGTCCTCGTCGCTGCTGGGCGTGGTCGCGCAGCGGCTGGTGCGCAAGCTGTGCACGCATTGCCGTCGCCATGACGGCCAGCATTGGCACGAGGTCGGTTGCGACAAGTGCGGCCATACCGGTTACCAGGGCCGGGTTGGCATTTATGAGTTGCTGCTGGCAACGGACCGCATTCGCGCGCAAATCCATGAGCAGGCGTCCGAGGCCGACATTCGCGCGACTGCACAGCGCGATGGCATGCAGCTGATGCGCGAAGATGGCGAGCGCTGGGTAAGCGACGGTGTCACGTCCGAGGCCGAGTTGCTGCGGGTGACCAAGGAATAAGCGCATGCCCGCCTTTCGTTATGAAGCTGTCGACGCAAGCGGTGCCACCAGCAAGGGGGTGGTACAGGCCGACAGTCCGCGTGCCGCACGCTCGGACCTGAAGTCGCGCGGGCTGGTTCCGCTGGCCGTCGAGGCCATCGTCGGCCAGGTCGATGCGCAGGGCCAGCCTGTCGCGCGCGGTTGGCGTTTCGGCGAGAAGCTGTCCACCCACGAGCTCGCGCTGTTCACGCGACAGCTGGCCTCGCTGCTGGAAGCACAGCTGCCGCTGGAGCAGGCCTTTGATGCGTTGATGGAGCAGGCCGAGCGTCCGTACGTGCGCGACCTGATCGCTTCGATACGCGCTGAGGTGATCGGCGGCTCCTCCCTGTCCGATGCATTGGCACGGCACCCGCGCGACTTCGCCGACATCTATCGCGCGCTGGTCGCGTCCGGCGAGCAGATCGGCCAGCTGTCGCGCGTGCTGTCGCGACTGGCAGACTTCGTCGAGCGCCGCAATGCGCTGGTGCAGAAGGTCAGGCTGGCCTTCACCTATCCGGCCATTGTCACCGTGGTCGCGTTCGCGATCGTGGTCTTCCTGCTGACCTATGTGGTGCCGCAGATCGTGTCGGTGTTTGCGAACACCAAGCAGAAGCTGCCTTTCCTGACGGTCGCGATGCTGGCGCTGTCCGATTTCGTGCGGCACTGGGGCTGGCTGGTGGCCTTGCTGGCGGTTGTCGCATTCCTGCTGTGGCGGCGCGCGCTGCGCCATGAAGACGCGAGGATGCGCTGGCACAGCTGGCTGCTGACCGCGCCACTCTATGGCCGCTTCGAGCGCAGCCTGAATACGTCGCGCTTCGCGAGCACGCTGGCGATCACCATCAGTTCCGGGGTGCCGATCTTGCGCGCGCTGCAGACCAGCCGCGATACGCTGTCGAATGTCGCGATGCGCAGGCAAGTTGAAGAAGCCACGGCCAGCGTGCGCGAGGGCATGGGTCTGGCGCGTGCATTATCGGCGCACAAGTATTTCCCGCCGCTGCTGATCCACATGATCCGCGCCGGCGAAGTCACCGGTGAGCTGCCGCAGATGCTGAACCGCGCTGCACAGATGCAGGAGCAAGACCTCGAGCGCCGCGCGCTGACCATTGCCGGCTTGCTGGAGCCGGCGCTGATCCTCGCGATGGGCGTGGTAGTGTTGCTGATCGTGCTTGCGGTGCTGATGCCCATCATCGAGATCAACCAGCTGGTGCGATGAATACCGACCCGCCGAACAATCAGAATCTGGATAACCCGACATCGAAGCGATGAACGCCGCGGCCCTCAACCCCAACCGGCAACGCCTGCCAGCCATCGTCAGCCTGCTGCTGTTTGCCGCGCTGTGCGCATCGATCGCGTACTGGGTGCTGCAGTGGCTGGCGCCGGCGCCGCGCGCGGTCGCAGCGCCGGTGGCCAGCGAACAGGTGATGCCACCCGTCGCGGCAGCGGCGAATCTTTTTGGCGGCGCCGCGAAAGGCGCCGGCGTGGTGAATGTGCAGCTGCGCGGCATCATCCATGCCGGCAGTGCGTCTGGCAGCGTCGCCATCATGACGGTCGATGGCAGTGTGCCGAAGTTCTATCGTTTGAATGCGGAGCTGATGCCGGGAGTGACGGTGAAGGCCATCCATGCGAGGACCGTGGTGCTGTCGGAGCGCGGTGCCGAGCGCGAGCTGGTGCTGCCGGCGTTCGCCGCACAGGAGGGTACGAGTGGTGCTGCGGTGCGGGCCATGCCTGAGCAGAGCCCGCAGCAAGTGCAGCCGGCAGTCCAGCCACAGCCTGCCGCACCGCCGCCGCAGCAACCGGTATCACCGCAAGGCCAGCTGCAAGTGCCGCAGCCTGCGGCACAAGCCGTCGGCCCGAGTGCGCTGGGCAGCGACGCAGCCGGCGGTGAAGAGCCGCAACTGCAGAATCCGCGCGCCGCGCGCAATGCACGGCGACCGCGTTATCGCGACGAGTGACGCGCTGCGACCGGCAGCGCGCTGCCATCGCAGGCAGCGTTACAGCACATAGCGCGACAAGTCTTCATTCACGGCCAGTGCGCCGAGCTTGTCATCGACATACGCGGCGTTGATCTCGACCACTTGCTGGTCTTGCGTACCGGCGTCGAATGACACTTCTTCCAGCAGCTTTTCCATCACCGTATACAGCCGGCGCGCGCCGATGTTCTCGGTTTTCTCGTTGACCGAATAAGCGATCTCGGCCAGACGGCGTATGCCATCGGCCGCGAAATGCAGCTGCACCTGCTCGGTTGCCAGCAGCGCTTCGTATTGCCGCGTCAGGCAGGCATCGGTCGCGGTCAGGATGCGTTCGAAATCGGCGATCGCCAGCGACTCCAGTTCGACACGGATCGGAAAGCGTCCCTGCAGCTCCGGTATCAGGTCCGAGGGTTTGGCGAGATGGAACGCACCGGATGCAATGAAGAGGATATGGTCAGTCCTGACCATGCCGTACTTGGTGTTGACGGTGGTGCCCTCGACCAGCGGCAGCAAGTCGCGTTGTACGCCGGCGCGCGATACATCGGCGCCCTGGGTGTTCGAGCGCGATGCGATCTTGTCAATCTCGTCGAGGAAGACGATGCCGTTCTGCTCGATATTGCGGATCGCGCGCTGACGAATTTCTTCTTCATTCACCAGCCGCGCCGCTTCTTCTTCGACCAGCAGCTTCATCGCCTCGGCGATCTTCAGCTTGCGCGACTTCTTGCGCCCGGAACCGAGGCCGGCGAACATGGACTTGATCTGCTCGGTCATTTCTTCCATGCCCGGCGGCGCCATGATCTCCATTTGCGCGCGCGGCTCGGCGACCTCGAGTTCGATCTCCTTGTCATCGAGGCCACCTTCACGCAGCCGCTTGCGGAAAGTCTGCCGCGTCGCATTCGCATTCTTGTCTTCGGGGGCGGCAGTGCTGGAAAAGCCGAAGTCGCGCGCGGGCGGCAGCAGCACGTCGAGGATGCGGTCTTCGGCGGCATCTTCGGCCTGCGCGCGCACTTCGCGCATCGCGCTCTCGCGGGTCTGCTTGACGCCGATCTCGGCCAGGTCGCGGATGATGGTATCGACATCGCGGCCCACATAACCGACCTCGGTGAATTTGGTGGCCTCGATCTTGATGAAGGGGGCATCGGCCAGCTTGGCGAGGCGACGTGCGATCTCGGTCTTGCCGACGCCGGTCGGGCCGATCATCAGGATGTTCTTCGGCGTGATCTCGTGGCGCAGTGGATCCGGCACTTGCTGGCGGCGCCAGCGATTGCGCAGCGCGATTGCGACCGCGCGCTTGGCGCGCGACTGGCCGACCACATGCTTGTCGAGTTCGGCGACGATTTGTTGCGGGGTCAGGTTCATAATGGGCTTACAGCGTCTCTATCGTGTGCGACAGGTTGGTATAGATGCAGAGCTCGCCGGCAATCGTGAGCGCCTTCTTCACGATCTCGTCGGGTGCCAGCTCGGTGTTCTCGTACAGCGCCTTGGCCGCGGCCTGCGCGTAACTGCCGCCGGAGCCGATCGCGCCTATGCCCTGCTCGGGCTCGAGCACGTCGCCATTGCCGGTGATGATCAGCGTTGCATCGCGATCGGCGACCAGCAGCATCGCTTCAAGCCGGCGCAGCATACGGTCGGTGCGCCAGTCCTTGGCCAGTTCGACCGATGCGCGCATCAGGTTGCCCTGGTGGGTCTCGAGCTTGGCTTCGAAGCGCTCGATCAGCGTGAACGCATCGGCGGTACCGCCGGCGAAGCCGGCCAGCACCTTGCCATGGAACAGCTTGCGCACTTTGCGCGCGGTACCTTTCATGACGACATTGCCGAGCGTGACCTGGCCGTCGCCACCGAGCGCAACGACATTGCCGCGCCGTACAGAGAGAATGGTGGTGCCGTGGAATTGTTCCATGCGTATCCAGAAATACAGGGCAGCCCCGGAGGGCATCACGGCAGGCCGGCAACACAGGCCACGCCACGCGCCGGACACTCAGGGCTTGCGGTTGATGATCCCCGGCATCGCATTGCCGCAGCTCAGTTGCAACAGCGTCGATACGAGGAAAGAAACTCCCTGCCATTCTACCGGTTTGCCGGCTGCGAGTTCGACCATTGATGCTTGCAATGCAGCGGCGGCATGAAAGTTGATGCGCTTCAGATCGTGTGCGTCGAGCAGCAGTGCCGGTGCATCCGCTGCGATGTGTCTGACGTGCGCACGCAGCGCGACCAGCAAGTCATCAACGGGCGGATCGATGGTCTCGGGTAACACGAATGCGGCGCTGCTCGCCTGCCGGGCCCGGGCTGTGTGACGCTGTGCCAAGGGCAGCGCGACGGCGTGAGCCGCGGCCAGCAATGTGGCCGGATGCTGGTCACTGATGAGCGCAGCGGGAGCGGCGGGCAATGAGGCGGCGGGCAATGGTGCGGCCGGCGGCGAAACTTCATAGGTCAGGCTATACGCAAGGCAGGCATCTTCGTAGCGCTCGACATCGCCGGCCAGCCGCAGCAGCTCGATCAGCAGCCGCCACCCGGCATCGTCGTCATCGCGGCGGCCGGACTGTATCAGCGTGCGCAGCAGCGCCAGCATCGCATCGCAGGGACGCAGTTGAACACGCAGGCCGCGATGCTGACAGTCGGCGAGCATCGCAAGCAAAGGACCGCAGCCGGCCAGCGTGACAGCATTCACCGATGCGAGGTCGAGCATCAATTCGTTGGCCATCGGATGCTGCTGCCACCAGTGCGTCAGTGTCGCGTCGACATCCGCATCGAGGCTGCCGCCCAGGCTCAGTACCGGTGGCGCAGCCTCGACCTTGCGCGTGTGCATCGCCGGTGGTGAGCGACGCGGTCGCCATTGCGGCGGCGATGCCTCGAAGCGTTGCGCATAGGCCAGTGCGGCGCGGTCGAATTCGGCTTGCTGACCCAGCGCATCATGCAGCTCGAGCAGCATCCACCAGCCACGCCGCTCGGTATCTGTTGCCGGTAGCGGCGGTGCGGCGAGCGCGGCGTGCAGCACGCTGAGGGCAGCCTCGGGCTGCTCAGTCGCAAACAGCAATGCGGCTTCGTCGAGCTGCCGCGCCAGCCGCGCGACAACATGGTCGAGGGCGCCGGGCGCGAGCGGCTCCCGGCCTGCGTCAGTCGCGGACCATGTCAGTGCGTCGTCCGGCGCTGAACCAACGGCACGATGCAGGTCGGCAGGATGCGCGTCGGCTGAGAACGTCGTTGCTGTCATCGTGCCAGTTGCGGCGGTCGCTTCGTGCGGCATGTTCGTCGGTTCTGCCGCAGCATCAGCCGGCGAACGCCGAAAAAAATGCCGAGGCAAACGCACGGGCTGGTTCAACAGGTCGAGAAATTTCACGGGTGTCGTCAATTGCAAGGCAATGACGGCATTACAACCAGTGAGCTGTCACCCGTCAAAGGTGAGTGTCGCCCGCGCTGCCTCGACGGCGATCATTGCCATGCACCCCACAGCACCTGTTGCATGCTGCCGACAGCGCGCCTCGGCCGGGCGTGCCGGCCGTCATGCGATATGCCTGCTGCCCGCGCGGCATCAGAAGCGCGTGCGTACACCGACGATGACGTTGCGCCCCGGCTGCGGCACATAGTCCTTCAGCAGCGAAGTCGACAACCGTATCTCTTCATTCAGCAGGTTGCGCGCCAGCAGGAACCAGGTCAGGTCGGTGGTGCCGTAGCGCTGCACATAGGTCAGGCTGGCATCGACCTGGGTCCAGGCCGGCGTGACCGTCTCTTCCGAGATACTCGCAGCGGCAATGCGCTTGTGCGCATTGGCATGCACCGCCGACAGCGACGACTGCCATGCGCCCTGACGGTAGCCGACGGTTGCGCCATAGCGGGTCGCTGGCTGCAGTGGCAGGTTGCCCAGTCCGTTGAGCGTGCCGCGCGAGGTGTCGACGAATGCGCGTGTCCAGAGGCCAGGGTTGAACTGGTTATAGGCGACCTCGGCCTCGAAGCCGCGCAGCGTCGCATCGGCCTGCGTGAAGTCTCGGTAGACGGTGCCGGCCTGTTCGCTGATGCTGCCGTAGACAAAGTTGTCGATGCTGTTGCGGTAGGCATTTGCCTTCCAGCGCAGCCTGCCTTCGGTCCTCTGCAAGGACAGCTCGAGATTGTTGGAGCTCTCGCGGCGCAAATTGGAGCGGCCGCGGTCGAAGGTTTCGGTCGGATGGTGCTCGCCGTTGGAGTACAGCTCTTCAGCGGTCGGCGCGCGCTGTGCATAGGAGGCGGTGGCGCCCAGCCCGTAGCCGGGCATGAAGGACCACAAGGCGCCGACCGATGCCGATCCCAGGTCGAAACGGCGTCCGGTGCCTTCGACCGGGTTGCGTGACACGCGCTCGTAGCGCGCGCCGGCATTGACGCGCAAGCTGCCGAAGTCGCGCTCCTCGACCAGGAAGGTCGCGAAGGTGCGTGAGCGGGTACGCGGCACTGTCGGTGCATCACCGTGCAGGTTCGCGGCCTGCGTATTCGCATCTTCGGCCTGTATGCCCAGCTTGCCGCGCCAGCCGTTCAGTGGCGCGTGCGCGAGTTCCCAGCGCGCATCGGCCAGTCGATTGCTGAAGCGGATATGCGGGTCGGTACCACCCTCGAGTTCGGTGTGCTTGTAGTCGGTGTAGCCGAATTTGAACTTCAGGCTGTCAAAGCCTTCGATCGGCGAGCGGAACAGGCTGTCGACATCAAAGCGCGTGCGTGCGAGGTCAATCCGCGCATTTTCATCTCGGCCGTGGATGCCGTAGTTCTTGTCGAGTTGCGACAGCGACGCGCCGATGCGGCCCCAGTCCTGGAACAGCGTCGCACCGACACCCAGATTGTGCTCGCGCAGGCTGCTCGAGCTCAGTTTGCCGCGGTCACCGCTGCCATCGGCATTGGCGCTGCCGGGGATGCGGTAGTCGCCGGCATCGACCGCGCTGCCATCGACATGCAGGCCGATGTTGCCTGCCGCGCGCTCGGCAGAAAACCCGAGCCCGGCGCTGCGGTCGACACTGCCCGCGCGCAGCTCGGCCTCGCCGGTGGCGCGCGGTACCAGCTCCATCGGAATACGGTCATTGATGATATTGACCAGGCCGCCGACCGCGCCCGAACCATAGGCCAGCGCCGCCGGTCCGCGCAGGATCTCGACCTGCCGCGCGGTCAGCATGCTGCTGCCGACGGCATGGTCATTCGAGATGGCCGACAAGTCGCCACTGCCCATGCCGTTTTCCAGGATCTTTATACGGGGGCCTTCGAGGCCGCGGATCACCGGCCGCGACGAGCCGCTGCTGAAGCCGGAGGACTGCACGCCGAGTTCGCGGCTCAGTGTGTCGCCGAGCGACAGCCCTGCCTTGTTGCGCAATTCGTCGCCGGTCAGCACCTTGGCCGGGGCAAGGATCATCGTGTCCTCGCCCGAGCCCAGCGGGTCGGCAGTCACGATGACAGGGGACAGGGTTTTTTTCGTTTCCTGAGCAGATGCAGGAAGCGTGGCCAGCGCGCACACGATCGCATGCGCCAGCGCGGACATCTTCAGTGTCATGAAGCACTCCACGATAGGTTCGACGCGGGCTGCCGGCAAGACGCCGCGCAGCCACCAGACAAGGGTCAGGCGTCGATGCGTGGGGGAGCGCGCGTGGAGAAGTTGGCGATGAACGGGCTGTGCCAGCGCTGCAGTAGCAACGCGACGGCCGGTACCTGCACTGCGCGCTGCAGCGGCAGCATCGCGATGTCAGTACAAGGCCCGGCACCCAGCGCCGCTGCGTCCAGTGCGGCACAGGCGCCGGAGGCTCGCGGGTGGTCGAACAGCCCATTGCCGGTCGGGTTGCCATCAGCACCCCGGTCAGCCAGGGCCTGATGAAGGCTGGCATTGCCCAGTCCGTGCGCATGCGCGACCGCATGCGACAGCCCCACCCACTGCGCGAGCAGCAGGCACAACACCAGCAGCGCGCCAATCAGCGCGCGTGGCCGGTGCAAGCGGCGCCCGCCGGTGGCGGACCTGTTGTGGGACGGAAGGATGCGGTTCATCTGCGGGT
>JACCDH010178661.1_pt1 | contig 18476 bp, 17 predicted proteins | sample 7442481 | NCBI WGS metagenome assembly JACCDH01 (sample SAMN15323433, study PRJNA562643) | freshwater metagenome | isolation source: river surface water | place: USA:Blue River Watershed | collected 2017-08-15 | reverse complement strand
TCAACTATTTCGCGGGTTATTCGCGAGCTAGGTGTTCAGTCAGACGAGCAGCGGTAGCAACCACTGCAGCGGCATGAATGCGGCCTGGTTGACGTCCTAGACGTTCGATCGGGCCGCTAATGCTTACAGCGGCGATTACCTTGCCATTTGGCGCACGTACAGGTGCTGAAACTGATGCAACCCCCGCTTCACGTTCTCCAACAGATTGCGCCCATCCGCGACGCCGATCAGCTGACAACTGCGCAGCTGTAAAACGTGCATTTGTTAAACCGCGATGAATCTTTTCAGAGTCCTCCCACGCCAAAAGAATTTGAGCGGCAGAACCTGCCTGCATAGTCAGAGCGGCGCCAACAGGAACAGAGTCACGAAGACCAGATAATCGTTCAGCAACCGCAACACAGATTCGTAGATCACCTTGGCGACGGTAAAGCTGTGCGCTCTCACCGGTTGCATCACGCAGCGCAGATAGCGCCGGAGCAGCAGCGGCCAATAAGCGATCCTCACCAGCTGCAGCGCCAAGTTCACCTGATCGAGGACCCAGAACAAAACGTCCCGTTAAATCACGGGCAACTAATCGATGAAACTCCAAGGCAACAGCTAAACGGTGAGCTGTGGGCCGTGCGATACCTGTGGCAGCGACCAGCTCTGCAAGTGAGTGTGGGCCAGCCTCTAAGGTGCTTAGAATTGCCACCGCTTTGTCTAATACGCCAACTCCGCTATTCTTTGTGTTCACAGAGTGATATTAGCATCTCAGTATCTGATACATCAAGCTGGATATAAAAAAGGAGCACTAAGGCCGTGGGTAAAACTTTAGCTGAGAAGATTTGGGCAGAGCATGTTGTTCGCCAAGCAGATGGCGAACCAGATCTGATTTACATCGATCTTCATTTAATCCATGAGGTAACAAGCCCACAGGCTTTTGATGGCTTGCGCCTTGCTGGCCGAACAGTGCGTCGTCCAGATTTAACTATTGCAACAGAGGATCACAACGTTCCGACCTTGAATATCGACAAGCCAATTGCAGATCCAGTATCAAAGTTACAGGTTGATACCTTGCGTGCTAACTGCGCTGAATTTGGCGTTCGCATTCACTCACTGGGCGATAAGGATCAAGGCGTTGTCCACGTCGTAGGCCCGCAGCTTGGTATTACTCAGCCAGGAATGACAATTGTTTGCGGAGATTCTCACACATCAACACATGGTGCCTTTGGCGCATTAGCTTTTGGAATTGGAACTTCAGAGGTAGAGCATGTTTTAGCAACTCAAACCTTGCCACTGCAACGTCCAAAGACGATGGCGATTAATGTCGAAGGATCATTAAAGCCGGGCGTAACATCTAAGGACATTATTCTTGCAATTATCGCCAAGATTGGCACCGGCGGTGGACAGGGCTATGTCATCGAATATCGCGGAAGCGCTATTCGCGCTCTATCAATGGAATCTCGCATGACGGTATGCAATATGTCTATCGAAGCTGGTGCACGTGCCGGATTAATCGCGCCGGATCAAACAACATTTGATTACATTAAGGGAAAACCACACGCACCAGAAGATTTCGATGCAGCGGTTGCTTACTGGAAGACGCTATTTACAGACTCTGATGCGAAGTTTGATGTTGAGGTTAATCTCAATGCAGATGAGCTAGAGCCATTTGTTACTTGGGGAACCAACCCAGGACAAGGACTTCCACTGAACGCGGTTGTTCCTAACCCTGCTGATTTTGCAGACTCAGAAGCGCGCACCGCTGCAGAACGTGCACTCGTTTACATGGGGCTAGAAGCTGGAACTCCATTGAAAAACATAGCGATTGACACTGTTTTCTTGGGCTCATGCACCAACGGTCGCATTGAAGATCTTCGTGCCGCAGCAGATATTTTGAAGGGAAAGAAGATCGCACCATCTCTACGTATGCTCGTAGTCCCAGGATCTGCCCGCGTTCGTCTTGAAGCAGAAGCTGAAGGATTAGACAAGGTGTTTCTAGATGCTGGTGCTGAATGGAGAAATGCTGGATGCTCGATGTGTCTTGGTATGAATCCAGATCAGCTAGCAGTTGGTGAGAGATCAGCATCTACATCAAATCGTAACTTTGAAGGCCGCCAAGGTAAGGGTGGAAGAACTCACTTGGTAAGTCCACTAGTCGCAGCTGCAACAGCGTTGCGTGGAACCTTATCTTCACCTGCGGATCTGTAAGGAGAAAATGACAATGGAAAAATTCATCACACATGTTGGAACAGGTGTTCCACTTCGCCGAAGCAATGTAGATACAGATCAGATCATTCCCGCGGTGTACCTCAAGCGTGTAACACGAAGCGGCTTTGAAGATGGCCTATTTGCAGCTTGGCGCAATGATCCAGAATTTGTTTTGAACCAACCACAATTTAAAGAGGCAACTGTTTTGGTAGCGGGTGCAGATTTTGGAACAGGTTCATCCCGCGAACATGCAGTGTGGGCGCTACAAAACTATGGATTTAAGGTTGTTATCTCTTCCCGTTTTGCAGATATTTTCCGCGGAAACTCGCTTAAGGGCGGATTGCTGACAATCATTCTCGATCAAAACGAGGTTGAAGCTTTGTGGACAGCTATCGAAGCTGATCCAAGTACTGCAATTACAGTAGATTTAGAGAATCGCACGGTTTCCTATGCGCAAAGGAGTCTGCCTTTTGCCATCGATGATTACACCCGCTGGCGTTTAATGGAGGGTTTGGATGACATTGGTTTGACCTTGAAACAGACTGATTTCATTGACTCTTTTGAGAAAAAGCGTCCAGCATACAAACCAGCAACTCTTCCAATCCGTTCATAAGGCGTTAAAACAAGCGTAATTCGCCTCTTTTGCGCATGGGTGAGAAGAGTAAGTGAAAACCCTCAATCTTTGATTTAGAGTTTTCTACGCATAAAAACCTTTGTTTTCTCTACTTTTTCAAAAAAATTAAAATGCGACACGCGCATTTCAATAGCGGAATCACCCCTGTTGTGCGCGTAAGTTTGTGAACACGTTAAGCGATTGCTTAACATTTACGCGTAAATAAGGGGAATTCAATGAATAAGGCCCAATTCATTGCTGCGTTAGCACCACACTTCAACGACAGCAAGAAGGAAGCAGCTCACGCTGTAGATATCGTTTTTGACACAATCGTTCGCAACCTTTCAAAGGGCGAAGATGTAATGATCAACGATTTCGGTAAGTTCAAGAAGGTTGATCGCAAGGCACGCATGGGACGTAACCCATTCACCGGCGAGACAATCAAGATCAAGGCTTCTAAGAAGGCTCGCTTCCTACCTGCAAAGGCACTTAAGGAAGTTATCTCAGGCGATCGCAAGCTAGCACCAGCTCCAAAGCCAGAGCCAAAGGTTGTAGCAAAGCCAGCAGCAAAGAAGGCAGCTCCAAAGAAGGCTGCGAAGAAGGTTGCAAAGAAGGCAGCTCCAAAGAAGGCGGCTAAGAAGTCACCTGCTAAGAAGAAGCCAGCAGCCAAGAAGGTTGTAAAGAAGGCTAAGAAGAAGTAATTCTTTTTAACTTACGAAACGGGGTCAGCTAACGCTGGCCCCGTTTTTGCATGTACAGCACTAGTATTTACAGCATGACGGAGTACAAGATTTCATACGCTCCTCCCACGGGAAAGCCTCTTGGCACAAATCTGACCTTTAAAATTTGCACCAAGATTGCTATCCCCGTTTTAAATTTAGTTGGAAAGAAGCAATGGCGCGGGGGAGAGAACATCCCCAAATCTGGAAAAATTATCATCGCCAGTAACCATGTCTCTTACCTTGATGTTCTCTTCTTCGCACACTTCCTTTTTAGAAATGGGCGTGCGCCACGATTTATCGGAAAAGAGGGCGTTTTCAAGGTTCCGGTGATTGGGAAAATTCTCTTGGCAGCCGGTCAAATCCCAGTAATGCGTGAAAGTAAGGATGCGGCTAAAGCTTTGCAGCATGCAATCAAATTATTGGAAGCTGGGCATTGTTTAGGTGTATATCCCGAAGGAACTCTCACTAGAGATCCAAAAGGCTGGCCTATGGTCGCAAAAACTGGTCTCGCACGTCTTGCAATCATTACACAAACACCTGTTGTTCCTGTAGCTCAATGGGGATCGCAAATCGTTATGCCGACTTATGAAAAGAAGATCAAGCTTTTCCCTAGGACTCGTATCAAAGTGCTCGCAGGCAAACCTCTTGACCTTTCTCCTTGGTATGGCAAAGAAAATGATGCGGAAGCACTGCGTGAAGCAACAGCATTTGTTATGCGAGAGCTAACTACGCTACTTGAAGAGCTTCGTGGGGAAAAACGCCCATCTGAAATCTTTGATCCCCATAATTCAGATCTACCTCGGACAGGAAATTTTAAGAAGGCAAAGAAGAAGTGAGCAAGGTAGTTGTTTTAGGTGCTGGTCAATGGGGCACAACTATGGCGCAGGTACTGTGCGATGCAGGCAATCATGTTTTGATGTGGGGTCGCAACCAAGAGTTAGTTGATGAAGTAAATGAAAAGCACACCAATTCGAAGTATTTGGATGAAAGTGTGTTGCCTCTAGGTCTACGGGCAACTACCAGTTTGAGCGAAGCCTTCGAGTACTCAAATATCTACGTCTTGGCCGTACCTGCGCAAACACTGCGTGAAAATCTCAACGCCTGGAAGTCGATGGCTCAGCCAAACGCCTTGTTCATCAGTACCTTAAAAGGTATTGAGGTAAGCACTATGTCTCGCATGACTGAGATTATTAGCGAGGTCATGGAGACTGAAAACATTGCCATCATCACCGGCCCAAACCTTGCAAATGAATTGGTTCTGCGCCAGCCTGCGGCTGCGGTCGCAGCAGCGGCTTCTTTGCCAATCGCAGAAAAGGTGCAACAACTTTTTACCACTCCGTACTACCGCGTTTACACATCAGTTGATGTTCTTGGATGCGAGTTAGCAGGGGCGATCAAGAGCGTTATCGCTTTAGCGGTCGGAATCTCAATTGGAATGGGTTATGGCGAAAATACTCAGGCGATGTTAATTACCCGTGGATTAAATGAGGTAGCCCGATTGTGCGCAGCTCACAACGCAGATCCTCTGAGCGCCGCAGGTCTTGCAGGTATGGGGGATTTAGTTGCAAGTTGTGGCTCCGCCCTTTCACGTAACCGCACCTTTGGCGAGGTCTTAGGAAAGAGCGGTTCGATGGATGTCGCAAGAGTTCAGGTAGCAAAAACCGTTGAAGGGGTTGCATCTTCTAATGCAATTCTAGAGATCGCTCACCGTGTAGGAATTGAAGTTCCAATTATTGAGGCGGTAGCCGATGTTGTTTCAGGAACTTTATCCCCAGAACAAGCGCTAGATCGTTTGATGGAGATAACAACTAAAGCGGAAAACTTTATTCGATGAGCAAATCAAAGGTAGCAATTATTTGCGGTGGTCCCAGCAGCGAGCATGAGGTTTCATGTGTTTCAGGCGGGGGAGTTTTAAAGGGATTAGACAGGAAAAGCTTTGACCCTATTTTGATAGGAATCACTAAGGCTGGTAAATGGGTCGCGCTTGATGAAAATTACCCCTTAAGTATTATCAATAAGGCGATGCCCACAATTGAAGACAATGGAAGCTCTGTTGAACTTTCGCAGGGTGGCTTAGTTGTTGATGGAACCTTTGTACATATTGATTGTATTTTTTCTATTCTTCATGGCGAATTTGGTGAGGATGGAAAGATCCAACAGTTATTTGAAGATGCAAATATCCCTTATGTAGGAAGTGGTGTTAAGGCATCGGCAGATGCGATGGATAAGGCCCATGCCAAAGAGCTATTTGCAGCGGCAGGGTTAAAGGTTGCACCTGGCATTGTTGTAAAGAAGGGTGATGCGTTGCCCTCTGCCGAATCTCTTTCATATCCTGTTTTTGTTAAGCCTTCTAGCGGCGGATCTAGTCGCGGAACCCACAAAGTCAAAACTGCAGAAAAACTATTCGCCGCAGTTGAAGATGCTTTTTTATACGATGACAAAGTTTTGATTGAAAATGCGATCAACGGTCGTGAGATTGAGTGCGCGGTTCTAGAAAGAGATGGCACTAGTTACGCATCGGTTGTTGGAGAAATTGTTGTTAATCCTCAATTTGAGTTTTATGACTTTGAAGCTAAATATCTAGATGATGCAACGACCGTAAAAATCCCTGCGGCGATATCTGAAGAGGATGCCCAAGCCATTCAAATCGCTGCAATGCAGGCTTTTGATGCGATTGGCTGTGCCGGACTTGCTCGTTGCGATTTCTTTTACACCGATCTCAATGAAATTATTATCAACGAAATCAATACCTTGCCAGGATTTACCGGCACCAGCGTTTACCCAAAGCTGTGGCAGGCCACAGGGGTAAGTTATACAGATTTGATTACAGCGTTAATTGACTCAGCCATCAGTAAGGCTGAATAGAAAGAGTTGAACTCTGTTAGCTCAGGTGGGTAACTGGGCAGGTCAGGGTGCGTGTAATTCCAGGCACAGCTTGAACCTTAGAGAGAACTAGTCGACCAAACTCTTCCATGCTTGATGCTTCTGCACGCATGATGACATCGTAAGGACCAGTTACGCCTTCAGATAATGTGACGCCTGCAATCTTTGCAACAGCATCTGCAACTCCTGTTGCTTTACCTACTTCAGTTTGAATCAAGATGAAAGCCTGTACTGACATTAAAAGTCCCTTCTGTTCGATGGCTCAACGTTACCGCAGATGGGGCATAACGAGGTAGTCGATTAGGCTAGGAGGTATGAACTTCAATGAGGCCCAGGTTATTGCGGCGCTTGCACGCATATTTGGCAGCTCACAACGCGGAGTCGAGATCGGTATCGGCGATGATGCCGCGGTTGTAAAGACCTCGGAGCGCACAGCGATTACAACTGACATTGCCGTCGAAGGAACTCACTTCAAAACGCAATGGTCTAGCGCCTTTGATATTGGTCGCAAGATCACCGCCGCAAACCTTGCCGATATCTATGCGATGGGTGGCTCGCCCCGGTTCCTGGTTGCAGCGGTAACGCTTACGGGTGATGAGACGATGGAGTGGATTGAAGAGCTTGCAGAAGGAATTGCCCACGAGGCAAGTAGCTGCGGTGTATATGTTGTTGGTGGAGATCTAGCTAAGGCTTCTTACAAAAGTATTTCAATAACCGCAATTGGTCAGATTGATACCGCGATCACACGATCAGGTGCGCAAGTTGGAGATTCAATTTATATTTCATCATTACCTGGATGGTCTGCTGCGGGTCTTGCAATCATTGAAAAAGATCTAGAGACCGATATCGCTGTCCATGCTGTTGCAGAGTTCTGTGCTCCAACAGTTGATTACTCAGCGGCGATTCAATTTTCTAATGGGAAAGCAACTTCAATGTGCGACATTAGCGATGCCTTTGTAATTCAGGCAGAGCAGCTTGCCGCTGCTTCGGGTGTTCAGTTACATATAGAGAAGGAACTCATTAGCGAGCACCCTGAGTTTGGAACTTTGAATGAGTTAGCTGATTCCCAAGGTGTAGATGTATGGCAATGGATTCTGGCTGGAGGCGAAGATCATGTATTCCTAGCAACCGGCCGAGAGTTGGACGGATTTCGAATTGGCACCGTTCAATCAGGAGTGGGTGTTATTGGCGTAGAAATGAAAAAAGCGCCAGAAACCTGGCGCCATTTCAATAAAGATTAATCAGCGTTAGCGAGTTACTTTTCCAGCCTTGAGACATGAAGTACAAACGTTTTGACGCTTTGCAGTTCCACCTACGAGGGTGCGGACGCGCTGGATATTTGGATTCCAACGACGACGTGTCTTCACCTGTGAGTGAGAAACATTGTTTCCGAAGCTGGGCCCCTTGCCACAGATATCGCATGTTGATGCCACAGCGGTACTCCTTTTAAATTCGACTAGTTCCGATGGGAACAGGGCGTAAGGGTAGCGTGAAGGCGGGTATGGATGCCAATTTGAGCATGGAGGAGCAACTCTCATGCGTAGGTAGACCCAAATAACGGTGATGCGAGGGAGAATGCCCACGTGGCCACATTAGAGAGCAAGGTATCTGCCGTAGTTGGCGACCGCACCGCAAAGGTGCTCTCTACAACCTTCGGAATTGCGACAGTTGGCGATCTCATGCGCCATTACCCGCGCCGGTACATGGTCCGTGGCGAGCTCACCGATATCTCCGAACTGCGTGAAGGGGATGAGACGACAATCCTTGCTCAGATTTACTCCACAACAAATCGACCTTTGCGTGGACGCAAGGGAAGCATTCTTGAAGTTGTTGTGACCGATGGCAGTGACAAGTTGTCATTAACATTCTTTAATCAAGCTTGGCGCGAGAAGGATTTAAAGGTTGGACGCCAAGGATTATTTGCTGGAAAAGTTGGCGTCTTCAATAATAAGAAACAGCTAGCACACCCAGATTATGAATTAATTCCTGATGGATCAGATGTAGATACCGCTGTTGAAGGTTTTGCAGGAAAGTTTTTACCGGTATATCCAGCATCTTCAAAACTTCCTTCTTGGAAAATTTCTCAATGCGCACAGCTTGCAATAGGTGCGCTAGATGACGTGGTTGATTTTCTTCCTGATGAAATCCGCGAACAGCATAAATATCCGACTATGCACGAAGCGCTAGTCCAATTGCATCAGCCCGCGGATTTAGATCACGCTGAAATGGCTCGCGAACGCCTTACCTTTGATGAAGCCTTTCTACTGCAATCGCTTTTGGTTATGCGTCGTAATCAATTAAAGAAGCTAAATTCCACATCAAGAAAAAGAGTATCTGGAGGGCTGTTAGATGCCTTTGATAAATCTTTGCCATTTGAATTAACTGCAGGACAGATAGCGGTTTGCAAAGAGATTGAGAGCGATTTGGCACAGCCTCACCCCATGCATCGATTGCTTCAGGGAGAAGTAGGTTCTGGTAAAACGATTGTTGCGTTAAGGGCGATGCTTGCAGTGGTAGATAGTGGGGGACAAGCGGCTTTGCTTGCACCAACTGAAGTCTTAGCCGCTCAGCACCTAAGAACTATTCAACGCCAACTTGGAGAACTAGCACAAGGTGGAATGTTGGGTGGGGCCGATATTGGAACTCAAGTCACTCTGATTACTGGATCTCAAACCGCACAAGCTCGTCGCGAAGCTCTTGCGATGGCGGCAGATGGAACCGCTGGAATTGTTATCGGAACTCATGCATTGTTAGGCGAATCTGTTGTATTTAAAGATCTTGGATTAATTGTTGTCGATGAGCAACACAGATTTGGTGTTGAGCAACGTGATGCACTGAAGGATAAAGCGGTACTTCCTCCGCACTTGCTCGTAATGACCGCAACACCTATTCCTCGTACAGTGGCCATGACAGTGTTTGGAGATTTAGATGTCTCAACACTTCGAGAACTTCCTCTTGGTCGACAACCAATCACAACACATGTGGTTCCTGTAAAGGAAAAACCAAATTATTTAGAACGTGCTTGGACCCGCATACGAGAAGAGGTTTCTCAAGGTCATCAGGCATACATTGTTGCTCCGCGCATTTCAGCTGACCCAGAAGCTGATGCAGATGCTGATCTAGATTTTCTCTTTGGGGAAGAGTCAGATGAGATTTCATCAGTTGAAGAGCTTGCACCCATGTTGCATGCAGGTCCACTTCAAGGCTTGAAAATTGCCATTTTGCACGGTCGCCTTTCATCTGAAGAGAAAGATGTGACTATGCAGGCTTTTTCTAAGGGAGAGATCGATGTCTTGGTTTCGACTACGGTGATCGAAGTTGGCGTAGATGTCCCCAATGCAACGATCATGGTGATCATGGATGCCGATAGATTTGGTGTTTCACAGCTGCATCAGCTCAGAGGCCGCGTAGGTCGAGGAACTTCTCCAGGTTTATGTTTGTTGGTTTCTAGTTGCGAGGATTTAACCCCTGCCCGTGAAAGATTAAATGCGGTTGCGGCAACTTTGGATGGTTTTGAACTCTCACGAATCGACCTAGAACAAAGGCGCGAGGGAGATGTATTGGGTAGAAGCCAATCGGGAACTCAGTCCCATCTTCGTTTGTTGCGGGTTCTTCGAGATGAAGCCTTAATTGAGCAGGCCCGCGATGACGCTGAACAATTAATAGCGAAGGATAATGATTTGAAGCAGTATCCTGAACTCAGGAAAGAGCTTGCTCAGTTGCAACGAGATCAAGCGGTCGATTACCTAGATAAGGGTTAATGCCTTGAGAATCATTGCAGGAGTAGCACGCGGACGAACTTTAGGTTCGGTCGCTGGCGCAACCCGTCCAACTTCAGATCGTGCCCGTGAAGGTCTTTTTTCATCACTGACCTCTGAGTTTGGAAGCTTCGAAGGTTTGCATGTTCTTGATCTCTTTGGTGGATCAGGTGCAATCGCGCTTGAATCTTTATCACGTGGCGCAACCTTGGTTCATGTAGTCGAAAAAGATGATGAGGCGCAGAAGACAATTGAAACAAATTATGAATTAGTTAAAAAATCTCATCCAGCAGGAAAGCTGCAGCTCTTTGGAATGAGCGCTGAAAGATTTTTAAAGGATCTGCCAAAGATTAAGTATCACCTTGTGTACATCGATCCTCCATATGATTTCAGCAATCAAGCTGTTGAAGATGTACTTTCTGCATTGCATGATGGTGAGTTTCTGAGCAGCGATGCTTTTATCGCCGTTGAACGAACTGCACGAGGCGCGCAATTTATTTGGCCAGATGCCTTTTCACCTGCTCGTGAGCGAAATTATGGGCAGGCGACCATTTATTACGCTAATTACCAGCCGTAAGAATGGATTACTTGGCGCCATCTTGCTAGCGTTTACGCCATGAAGCGCGCTGTTTGCCCAGGATCCTTTGATCCCATCACCTATGGACATTTAGACATCATCGAGCGTGCAGCGCAGCAGTTTGATCATGTAGTTGTGGCTGTCCTTGAAAATAGAACTAAGTCCAGCTTATTTACCGTGCCTGAACGAATTGCAATGATTACTGAGGTGACAGCAAAGTTTCCCAATGTTTCAGTTGACTCTTGGAGCGGCCTGTTAGTTGATTACTGCAAAAGCAACTCGATTCAAGCAATTGTAAAAGGTTTACGCGCAGTCTCTGATTTTGATTATGAACTTCAAATGGCCCAGGTCAATCTTCAAGGCTCAGGGGTTGAAACTATGTTTATGGCAACCGCACCAACACATTCATTCCTGTCCTCTTCTTTGGTAAAAGAGTTAGCCCACTACAACGGAGATGTCTCAACGATGGTTCCACCATCGATCAATGAGGCGCTCAAGTTACGAATAGCAGGGAAGTAATCATGGACTCAGTAGATAAGTTAACCGCCGCAATCACTATGGTTGAAGAGGCGCGAAGCGTTCCTCTTTCAGCAAGCTGTGTTGTGCACCGTGCTGAAATGCTTGAAGTCCTAGATGAGGCACGTGAATCCCTTCCGAGTGATTTTGAATCTGCGCAAAAGATTATTGAAGCGCGCGATGCAATCATCGAAGAAGCTCGAATAAGTGCTGAGCAAATGATCGCTATTGCCCGCGAAGATGTTGCACAAATGGTTGAGCAGACATCTATTGTTCAAATTGCTCGTGACGAGGCTCGTAAAATTCTTGATGATGCTCGCGAAACTGCGGAGATTGAAAAGGCTGAGGTCGAAGAATATATTGATGGGCGCCTTGCCACCCTTGAGGTAATTCTCAACAAAACCTTGGATGCGGTATCGCGTGGTCGAGATCGCTTAGCTGGGGCAAATGATAAGGATGTTTTATCTCAACTTGCTGATGAAAATTAATTGTTGGTAGTTCATCATGAGTAAACAAGTAGACACATTTCAGCTCAATACCTACGAACTTCCTCGTCGTGCCGGCGAGATGAAGGAGTATGAGCTCGACATCGTTGTAAAGGAAAAGTTCGGAGTTGATCTGATCGCAGTTCCTGCGGGGGATTTCATCGAGGTTGATGCACGCCTCGAGTCGGTCACCGAAGGTATTTTGCTCAGCGCAGATGTTTATGCCGTTGCCAAGGGAGAGTGCATCCGCTGTCTAGATCCAGTTGAAATCATTATTGACCGAAAAATTCAGGAGCTCTATAACTACGAGCCAACTAATGAACGTGGAAAGCGGAAGAAGAAGCAGGAAGAGAGCCTCGAGGATTTAGATATCGAGGATGAGTTGATGATGGAGGGGGAGATCATGGATCTAGAAACCCCAATCCGTGATGCTGTTGTCCTATCGCTTCCCATTAACCCGCTGTGCAGCCAGGATTGCCTTGGTTTATGCCCAGAGTGCGGAGGCAAATGGGCCGAGCTTCCCGCCGACCACGCACATCAGGCCATAGATGCCCGTTGGGCCAGCCTTCAGGGGTTGAGCCTTGAGGATCCCGATTTCAAGATTTAGCCCTTTTGAGGGATACTTTCCCTCTGCAGCCAAGCTGCTGCCAAATGATTGAGAAGAGGTTAGAACAGTGCCAGTACCAAAGCGAAAGATGTCGCGTTCAAAGACGCGTTCACGACGTAGCCAGTGGAAAACTACTGCAGCAGCTCTTTCAACATGTGGTCAATGCCAGCAACCAAAGTTGCAGCACACCGCTTGCCCAACTTGCGGTACATACAACCGTCGTCAGGTATTAGAGGTCTGATCTGAGCTCCATGCTCAGTGAGCAGCTGGGAGTAACACTCGATCCAGCTTTGCTTGAGTTGGCTTTTACTCACCGTTCATTTGCATATGAATCGGGGAGTAAGGAAACTAATGAACGTCTTGAGTTTCTCGGTGATTCAGTACTTGGATTAATTGTTACCGAAGAGCTTTACAAGCGTTATCCAGATTTTGATGAGAGTCGCTTATCTCCATTGCGTTCAGGTGTTGTCAACATGCGCGCGCTCGCAGATATCGCTCGTGGTTTACAACTTGGTCAGTACATCCGCCTTGGAAAAGGTGAAGAGGTAACTAATGGCCGTGATAAAAACTCCTTATTAGCAGATGCCTTAGAAGCGTTGATTGGCGCTATTTACTTGCAATTTGGTTTTGCAAAGTGCACCGAAATTGTTCGTGACTTGATAACACCAACTATGGATTCAGCGGTAGCTCGTGGCGCAGGACTTGATGGAAAAACCGCATTGCAGGAACTTGCCGCTTCTTTAGGTAAAGGGGCACCTGAATACATCGTTAGCGAAGAGGGGCCTGATCACGACAAGAACTTCACCGCGGTAGCGATGCTGGCCGGTGTTGCGCTGAGCGAAGGCACTGGAAAGAGCAAGCGAGAGGCGGAGCAGGTTGCTGCACGCGCCGCATATGAAGCGCTAAAAACCGCCAATCCGCAAGGCTAAATTCGTCAAAATCACGCTCAATAGGCGATAGGTTTACCGCGTGTATTTGAAGAGTATGACGCTCAAGGGCTTTAAGTCCTTCGCTTCGGCAACCACTCTTCGTCTCGAGCCAGGAATCACTTGTGTGGTTGGTCCTAACGGTTCAGGAAAATCAAATGTTGTAGATGCCCTCACCTGGGTTATGGGTGAGCAAGGCGCTAAATCTCTTCGTGGCGGAAAGATGGAAGATGTCATTTTCGCCGGAACCAGTGGCCGCGCACCATTAGGTCGTGCTGAAGTTTCATTAACAATCGATAACTCTGATGGAGCTTTACCGATTGATTACACAGAAGTCACAATTTCTAGAATTCTTTTCCGCAACGGACAAAGTGAGTACCAGATAAATGGTGAAGCTTCACGTCTGCTAGATATTCAAGAACTTCTTAGCGACTCTGGTATCGGTCGCGAAATGCATGTCATCGTAGGTCAGGGACAGCTTGATGCAATCTTGATGGCAACTCCAGAAGAGCGACGTGGTTTTATCGAAGAAGCCGCTGGTGTTCTCAAGCATCGCAAGCGTAAAGAAAAAGCGCTTCGCAAATTAGATTCGATGCAGGCAAATCTTGCACGCGTTCAGGATTTAACTGTTGAACTACGTAGACAACTTCGCCCACTAGGAAAGCAAGCAGAGGTCGCAAAGAAGGCTGCAACTATTCAGGCCGATCTTCGTGATGCAAAGCTTCGTTTGCTTGCTGATGACTTCATTTCAATGTCCAAGACATTAGAGCTTGAGGTCGCCGATGAAAACGCATTGCGCGATCGCAGGGCAGCTGTTGAAAATGATTTGGAAACAGTCAGACGACGCGAAGAGGCGTTAGATGCTCAGGCTGCATATGAAGGTCCACTTCTGGTTGCTGCCCAGGAAACTTTTTATAACCTGAATTCATTGCGAGAAAAGTTCCGCGGAACTCAGAGCCTTGCACAGGAGCGCTCACGTTTTCTTAATGAAGAGGCGGAAGAGGCACGTACTTCTGGTCGAGATCCAGAAGCGTTAGATGCTGAAGCACAGCTTTTGCGTCTAGAGGAAACACAACTGCGCGCCGATGTTCTCTCTGCTCAACAGGAGCTAGCAACAGCAACGGCAACTCTTGCTCAGGCAGAGGCTTCATTAAAGAGCGATGAGAACACGATCGCAGCTGCGATGCGTGCAATCGCTGATGCACGTGAAGGTACAGCTCGCCAAGAGGGCCACATTAAATCCCTTCAGGCCCGCTTAGAGGCGATTGCTGAAGAGATTGAACGTCTGACAAAGGCGCGAGATGATGCTCAAGCTCGAGTAGATCTAGCAAAGCGTGATTACTCTTCACATGAGCTTGAGATCGCTAGTGCCGACTCTGGCGAACTTGGCTTGGATTCACAGTACGAGAACGCTAAATCATTACTTGAAGCAGCAAAGGTCAAGCACACAGATCTCATTGATGCTGAGCGTGCCGCCGATCGTGAACGCAACGCGGTCGAGTCAAAGCTCGAAGCCATGCAGTTAACTTCGCAAAATCGCGATGGCGCATCTGCACTTCTTCGTGATTCTCGCGGAGTATCAATTCTTGGAAGTATCGCAGGCCTAATTGAAATTGATAATGGCTGGGAAGCTGCAGCTGCAGCGGCGCTTGGAACCCTTGCCGATGCGGTAGTTGTGAAGGATTTGTCATCTGCGGTAACTGCGTTGACAACATTGCGCAATGAAAATCTAGGTCAAGCAGATGTCTTGGTTTATGAACCTGGGCACAATGGCAACAGCTCAATTCCTTCCGGACTTAATCCATTGTCTGCGCACATTCGATCATCATCGATTGGGGATCTGATCTCCTCCTTGCTTACTTCAACCGTTGTGGCGGAAGATGCAAAGGCCGCAGAAGCGATCTTAAGATCTCATCCCAACGTCACCGTTGTTACCCGCGATGGAGATGTGCTTTCACGCAATCGTGCACGCGGTGGATCCAAATCATCTTCCTCATTGATTGAAATCAACGCCCTCATCCAAGATTTAGAGGCCAAGCTTCAAGATATTACGCATAACTGCGATCGACTGAAGTTTGAAATATCAACCGCATCAACTGAGGTCGCTTCACGCCAAGCAGATTTTGATGCAGCACTTTCAAAACTCAATGAATCCGATGCTCGCATCGCAGCTCTAACCGAACAGTTGGCGGTCTCTGGGCAAAATATGAAATCTGCGATGGCTGAGGTTGAGCGACTTAATACATCGATCAATGAAGCAACAGCGGCGAAGGCTCGCGATGAAGGTGAAATCACAATTGCGCAGAGTCAGCTTGCGCAACGTGGCGAAGTTGCAGAGCCAGATCATTCTCAAACTGAGGAGCTTCGAAACAAGGTCTCTTTAGCAAGAACCGCAGAGGTTGAAGCTCGACTTGCCGTTCGTACCATTGAGGAGCGTGTTAACTCAGTTGGAGCACGTGCTTTAGCTCTCGAGCAATCTGCACAGGCAGAACGTGATGCATCAGAGCGCGCAATTGTTCGCCGAAGTGCTCGTGCACGTGCAGCTGTTATTTCACAGGCGGTAGCAGAGGCGGCGTATGAAGTTTTGATTCACATCGAGCGTTCAATCGCAAAAGCTGCAACTGAGCGTGGTCGCTTAGAAGAGTCACGTGCATCACGTGATGGTGAGACATTAACTGTTCGTACCCGTGGGCGTGAGTTAGCGTCAGAGCTTGAGCAATTGACATCAAGTGTTCATAAGGATGAGATCGCACGAGCAGAGCAACGATTGCGAATTGAAACCCTTGAAGCAAAAACCGTTGAAGAGTTTGGTATCGACACCGTTACCTTGGTAAATGAATATGGTCCTGACAAGGATGTTCCTACATTCCACGAAACTGAAGATGGCGAAATCATCTCAACGGAAATGGTTCCTTACCGACGTGATCAGCAGGAAAAGCGTTTGGCTTCGGCAGAGCGTTCACTTAATTTGCTCGGAAAGATCAACCCTCTTGCTCTTGAGGAGTACACATCCCTGGAAGAGCGCCTGAAGTTCCTGGCCGAGCAGCTGGAAGATTTGAAGAACACAAAGAAGGATCTGCTCGACATCGTTAAGGAAGTTGATGATCGTGTCCAATCAATCTTCATGGAAGCGTACGAAGAGACCGCAAAGCACTTTGAGGATATCTTCTCTCGCTTATTCCCAGGCGGAGATGGACGTTTGATCCTGACCGATCCAGATAATCCTTTAACAACTGGCGTAGATGTCGAAGCCCGACCTCCAGGAAAGCGTGTGAAGCGTCTTTCACTGCTTTCAGGTGGAGAAAAGTCACTTACCGCTGTTGCGATGTTGGTTGCAATTTTCAAATCACGACCAAGTCCTTTCTATGTACTAGATGAGGTTGAAGCTGCGCTGGATGATGTCAACCTTGGACGTTTGTTGGGAGTTCTAGAAGAGCTTCGTGAAAGTTCACAGCTGATCATCATTACTCACCAAAAGCGCACGATGGAGATCGCCGATGCTTTGTATGGCGTAACGATGCGCGGTGATGGTGTTACCGAAGTTATTTCACAGCGCTTGCGCGAATCTGACGCTAGCTAAGGTTTGTTTCGATGGGTCTTTTTAGTAAGTTCATCGCCAAAATAAAAGGCACAAATGATTTCTCACCTGCCGATTGGGCTGAATTAGAACAAGAGTTACTGTCTTCAGATGTTGGTCCGCGTCTTTCAAAGGATTTTCTAGAAGCGGCAAAAAAGGTCAAGAGCGATAATGCCGAGCAAGCGCTTATTGAAATCATGACACAACATTTATCCAGTAATTCACGTGATCCAATTATAATGCAAGGTACTACGACAATAATGGTTGTAGGTGTGAACGGCACAGGTAAGACAACATCGGTTGCAAAGCTTGCATCTTTTTATAAGAAAAGCGGAAAGAGTGTAGTCCTTGCAGCGGGAGACACATTTAGAGCAGCCGCCGTGGATCAACTCAAAACTTGGGGCAACCGGATAGGCGTCGTAGTTGTTTCAGGAAAAGAAAATGGCGATCCAGCATCTGTTGCATTTGATGGTGCGAAAAGCGCACATGATTCAAATAGCGATATTTTCATCATCGATACTGCAGGCAGATTGCACAACAAGAGTGATTTGATGGCAGAGCTATCAAAGGTAAAGCGAGTAGTAGAAAAAGTTTCAGCAATTAATGAAGTCTTGCTCGTTATTGATGCAACAACCGGCCAAAATGGTTTACAGCAGGCAAAGATTTTTACAGAAAGCGTTGAAGTAACAGGAATTGTCTTAACCAAGCTAGATGGCAGCGCCAAGGGTGGCGTGGCATTGGCAATTGAGGCCGAGCTAGGAATTCCGATCAAGTGGATCGGCACAGGCGAGGGTGAGGGGGATTTTGCCCCCTTTGACGCCCAGAGCTATATCGCGGGGTTGTTGGCGTAACCCAGATGTAACACAACCCTAGGTTTTGTCACCAAGTTGAAACCAAGGAACCGCCTCTTTGTAACTGTCCAGATAGAGGGTTTACCCATCTCAAAGGCGAGAGTTTCTCGACATAACTTAGGTGGTTCTTCATGGAGGAAGTAGTTATTAATTCAGGTGATACAGCTTGGATGTTAATCAGTACCGGTCTAGTTGTTCTTATGATTCCGGGCCTTGCACTTTTCTACGGTGGAATGGTTCGCGTCAAGAGTGTTCTCAACATGATGATGATGTCATTTGGCGCATTAGCGATCGTTTTCGTTTTGTGGATCGCATTTGGATTCTCAATGGTCTTTGGTGATTCAGTGGGTGGCAAGGGATTGATCGGAGACATTGGTCAATTTACATTTTTGAATGGACTTGATAACTCATCGGCTCTCATCGGGACAATTCCAGCTGCCGTCTTTATCGCCTTCCAGGGAATCTTTGCCGCGATCACCGTTGCGCTGATTTCAGGATCAATTGCAGATCGCGCAAAGTTTGGCGCATGGATGGTCTTTGCCGGAATTTGGGCAACTATTGTGTACTTCCCAGTTGCACACTGGGTATTTGCTTTCGATAACTTTGTTGCAAAAACTGGTGGATGGATTGCAAATGATCTAGGCGCACTTGACTTTGCAGGTGGAACAGCGGTGCATATCAATGCAGGTGCTGCAGGTTTGGCTCTTGCTCTAATTTTAGGAAAGCGTGCAGGCTTTGGAAAGATTCCAATGCGTCCGCACAGCTTGCCTC
>JACCDH010549225.1_pt1 | contig 18482 bp, 15 predicted proteins | sample 7442481 | NCBI WGS metagenome assembly JACCDH01 (sample SAMN15323433, study PRJNA562643) | freshwater metagenome | isolation source: river surface water | place: USA:Blue River Watershed | collected 2017-08-15 | reverse complement strand
CAATTCAATATCAATGGATATGGGTGCTGGGGCTACCGAGGCTGGCGACCCAGGATCGAGAGGCGCAGGCGATATTTCCTATGAAGCGGCTGATGTGGATGGTATTGATGGATTGGGGGCTTCGGGACGCGGCGCTCATGCACCGGGAGAGACGATTCACCTGAATCAGCTGCCTTTTTTGATCAAAAGGGCAGCTTTGACTATTTATAGATTGAGTAAGTAAATTGGAAGTAAACCAAGAAATTATTTCCTAGTGTGTTGCTAGATATTTTATTTCGCTTCCACTTAATGCTCTGCTATAAATTCTAATTTCATCTATTGCTCCTTTAAAAAAGGAAGGATCATTTGGTGCAGAACATTTACCAATTTTTAAAGGATCACCCTCTTTGGTATTTACTTTTAATGTCAAATCGTATTCTGCTAATCTAGTGTTTAATAACAAACCATCTTGATAGACTTTAATATTATTCACTTTTGGTTCATCTGTGTCAATTAGAAATGCATAATGATGCCAACTATTATCATTTATTTTAAATGGTGTTTGATAAGTAATGGCACTTCCTCCAATATTTGAAGTTGGTCCAATTGCATCAAAATTAAAATAGCCATCAAATCTATGTCCATCAGTACCAGGGCCCCAAGATACTGCAGCCATGCCATTTTTATTGTTATTGGATAAATCTAATCTTGCCCAAAATGCAAGTGTCCTTTTTTCATTACCTAAAATGCCATTAAAATTTGTTTGAATAAAATCTGATTTTCCATTAAACTGATATGCAGCATTGGGTTCATCAAATCTATCTTTTGTCAGTGTTGCTCCAAAGACCGTAGTGGTAATTTTATTATTCGTAAAATTATTTGCGTTATTCTTAAATGGAAAAAATGCTTCTAAGCCAATTGAGATCGAACCAGGTGAACTTGAAATTTCAAAAAACAATAAATTGATCGCATCTAAAATCAAATTGTATTGATTGATAAGTGCATCTAATTTTTTTGTTAAAAATGGAACGTCAGCATTTGGATTTTGTAATTCTTGTTTTAGACCATTCACCTCTAACTGAATAATATTTAATTGATTATTTAAAGAATCAATCTTGTTTGAAATTTTAGAAATCCCATTGATATTTAATGCAATCGAATTTGAAAGTGAATCTGTTTTTTGTAAAAGGAACAAAATAGCATCATTTAACTTTTTTGTGTCCTGATCTTCAGGCACCTGTTTTGTACAGGACACAATAATGCTCGCAAGAAAAAATAAATAAAGGTAGATTCTCATATGAATGTAAAATTAATGACATAATCCATGATTATTAAATTTTACTCATATTAGCATTTTTGTAATTAATTGACATCTATTTATAAATATATTTTTTTTTCATGTGTTGTGGTGTGCGCATCTCAGTCTCAAAAACAGGTAGTTCTTTTTAAAATCCAAAAGCCCCCACCCCATATTTACCCACCTTATGATTGCAATAATTGTTTCATATGAGTATTTTATATATGTAAAAAAATTAGTATAATCTAAGCCATCTAGCTATCTTTACAAAGTGTTTTTTTAATGAAATTTGCAAATAATGGGTGTAGTTAAAAACTTAGTGGTGGTTACATGGAATGGTGGTCAAGAAACACCCTATTCACATGTATTTTTTGATGCTGAAAGAAATTTTGACCTGTTATTGTTCAACAATACTGGCAAATCTGGTGAGATAGAGGGACAAAATGGTGTTCCTTATGAGCATTATATCACTGAAAAAACTGAAAATAAGGGTCAAATTTTTTACCATATTTGCCAATATTTGACAAAGAATGCACTAGAGTATAACTATGTGGGTGTTATAGATGATGATATAATTTTTAAAGTTTCTGATTTTAATTATATGATTCACATCGCTGGAATACACAACCTAGATGTGTTTCAGCCATCTATTGCAAAAGATAGTTTTTTTAGCCATAGAAGATTTGTGCATAGGCCTGGTCAAATGGTAACTAATATTGATTGGGTCGAAATTATGGCACCTTTTTACAGACAAAGTCTATTATTAGCTTGTGAATCTTACTTCCATAAAACCATTTCTGGACAAGGGGTTGATTGTTTTTTAATGCCAGTTTTACAAGTGTTAAATAACCAAACTAATACAGCAATTGTACATGCTGTTCAGATAAAGCATGCAAGGCCAATTAGAAGTCATCAGCGTTTATATCAAAATGGGCTGAACAATGAACAAGAGATTGAGATAATTAGACAAGCTTCGCTTGATTTGGTTGAAATGAGTGAAAATAAAAGTAAATTTAGCAATAGATTTAAAAGGTTAGTGCTAAGAGATGGCAATCCTTTCTTAATCCAGGTAGAAGTTAATTTTAATAAACTAACCTGCTCTATAAAAAATGTTCTGATTCTTTTAAAGGAGTTAGCACATTATTAAAAATTAAATAAGAGATGAAAATTAATAATATAGTAGAACCGGCAATCAAGGGTGTCAAATTGATACATTTTGAACGCTTTCTTGATAAAAGAGGTTATTTCTCTGAAACTTTCAGAGCAGCAGACTTTGTTGCAAGCGAGTTGAATATTTTTCCAAATGGCATATTGCAAACGAATGAAAGCTATTCGAGAAGAAATGTATTAAGAGGCCTTCATTTTCAATGGAATAATCCAATGGGAAAATTGGTAAGAACAATTTCTGGCCATATGGTTGATTTAATATTGGATTTAAGAATTGGCTCGCCAACTCAAGGTCAAATCATGGCATTCAATATGCCTATTGCTGCACATCAAAACGAATCAAGTTGGATATGGGTTCCTGAAGGATGCGCTCACGGTAATTTTTTCTTAGAAGATTCTTATATCGAATACTATTGTTCAGCTTCTTATAATGGAGAATGCGAGTCGGGTGTTTCACCTTTTGCATCAGATATAGATTGGAGTATCTGTGACCCAAAATTAAAAAATTTATTTTTTGACATGAAGGATAGTTTTATAACTACTTCAAAAGATATTAATGGACATAGTGTTTCAAGTTGGTTAAAGACTGCAGATGCTGCAAACTTTAAATTTTAATCATGAGTCAAATATTAATCACAGGGGGTGCCGGTAAATTAGGATCGGTTTTATTAAACATAATGGATAATGCCTTATGTGGTACCCGTGATAATTTTGATTTTACGAATGCCTCAGTAATCAATGGATTCTTAGATAAACACAAACAGGTTAATACTATTATACATTCTGGAGCACTAGTTTCCCCGCCAAAAGTGAACGAAAAAGTAGACGAAGCGATACATACAAATATTATTGGCACTGCGATTTTAAGTTCAATATGCTTTCAAAGAAATATTAAGTTAATTTATATTTCCACTGATTATGTATTCTCTGGCAACAAAGGGAGCTACTCGGAAATAGATGAGTTATTGCCACAGAATAAATATGCATGGTCAAAAATGGGTGGTGAAGCTGCTGTTCAAATGCTTGATAATTTTGTTATTATTAGATTGTCTTTTGGTCCAGATGTGTTTCCGTACAAGGCTGCTTTTGTAGATCAGTTTACATCAAGAGAGCCTGCGTCAAAAATTGCTGAGAAAATAAAAAAAATCGCAAATTCCGATTTTAAAGGAGTAATACATATTGGAGCTGATAGAAAAAGTGTATATGAATATGCATTGAGTTTAGGAGCAACAGAAGTAGATCAAATTAGTATAAAGGATATGACTGTTAAAATGCCAGTGGATACTTCATTAAATACTAGTTTGTATAAAAGCAAGTTTGATTAAATGAAAAAAATATTATTAGCCGGAGGTGCTGGCTATATAGGCACCGAATTGTGTAAGCGACTTACAAAGTTAGATTATGATATCACTGTCATAGATGACTTGTGGTTTGGAAATAATTTAGATCCTAAAATCAAATTAATCAAAAAAGATATTTTTAGTGTTACACATAAAGATCTAGTTGATTTTGATGTTGTTATTTTTTTAGCGGGTGTTTCTAACGATCCAATGGCAGAGTTTAGTCCTTCTGAAAATTTTATACAAAACGCAGCTTGTCCAGCGTATTTATCCTATGAAAGTAAAAGAGCAGGTGTAAAGCGATTCATATATGCCTCTTCGTGTTCGGTATATGGCTATACTGTGGATGAACTATATGATGAGTCTTCGCCTACAACATGTTCTTATCCATATGGCATTTCTAAATTGCAAGGAGAAAATGGTGTTATGCAATTAGCGGATAATACGTTCTCTGTAATTTCTTTAAGACAAGGAACGGTATGCGGCTATAGCGATCGAATGAGGTTTGACTTGGTTGTAAACACCATGTTTAAAAATGCAATGCTTCATAATGAGATTACTGTAAATAATCCATCCATTTGGAGACCAATATTTCATATTCAGGATGCTTGTACAGCCTATATTAGAGCGATACAAGCACCAGATAATATTTCAGGTGTATTTAATGTTGCATCAGACAATTATACATTAGGGCAAATTGGTGATGTTGTAGGTACTGAAATGTCAAGGTTGACCAATAAAGAAATTAAAGTGCATATTAACGACATTAAGGATTTTCGAAATTATAAAGTATCTATACAGCATGCCAAATTAACATTAGGCTTTACGCCAGTGTATACTGTGAAAGATATTGTAAATGAACTTTATCAGAAACTTCATAGCACGCAAGACTTCGAAGATGAAAAATATTACAATATCAAAGTATTCAAGAGCCTAGGCAAAATTTAACCTATGAAATTATTCAATTATTTACTGTTTTTTGTTTTAATCTCAACTAAGCTTATTGCTCAAAATGACACATTGAAAATGGGTTCATTTTTTGTCATCAAGTCAGACGAGAAAAAGTCTTCGAGTTGGAACGATTTAATTAAAGAGGGCTCATTAAAGAACTTTAAAATTGTAAAAAAGCAAAAACCTGTTGAAGTTGACAAGCAAATTCAAACGAATTGGTTTGCATTTGATATTGGTCTCGCAAATTATATCGACGAAACTAAATACGATAAAAATAAAACCTTGTATCAACCGGCGATAGGACTACCAATGTCAAAATTGGCAATGCAATTGAATAATTCAAAGTCAACAAATTTGAATCTATGGATTTTCCAACAAAAATTTAAATTCAAATATCCAGGTACTTATTTAAAGTACAGTATAGGCATGGAGATGTTTAATTTTAGATATGAGCACCCAATTAATTATAGAAAAGAGGAAGTAATGACGATTTTCTTGGGTGATTCTACTTATGACAAAAACAAGCTTTTGACAACTTATATATCTGTCCCAATACAATTTGGGTATGATTATAAATTAAAGAATAATAAAACAATTGGCGTTAGCGGTGGAGTTATTATTGGATATTTATATAAATCAATTAATAAACAAATCAATAGTAGTTTAGGAAAAGAGAAATACAAAAGTGATTTTACTTTAAGGGATATGCGTATGGCTGGTATATTTGAAATCAAAATTGATAAGTTAAAGTTCTTTGGAACTGCATCTTTGCAAAACATGTTAGATAAGATGCCAACTAACCAGTCTTTATACCCATATAGTTTTGGATTAAGATTTAGTAAATTTTAATCCAATTAAAAAAGGTTAGGTAACATAATTATAATTAATGAATACTAATTTGAATAGATTTTTTGGGCTGCTAATTATGTCATTTATATTACAAAATATAAATGCGCAATCTATTCCGGTAGGTACCATTTCGGATCAATATGCTCGAATTTTACAATTACAAGGTAAAATGGATAGCAAGCTTTCATTTACAACAAGACCCAATTTCTTAAGTTCCAAATACAATACAGATAGCTTTTATTCAAATATTGACTCAAGTTTAAATGCGAAAACATTTATTAAGTATAATTTTTTTGAATTTAAGCCAGTCTTGGCTCAAATACGAACCCAATATAATTCTGTTCAGCCGTTTGGTTTTAATGATGAGGGTATGATTAAAGCAAAGGGGATTCAAACATTAGCTAGAGTGGGCGTGTATACAAGGGTTGGTCCTTTACATGTTCAATTCATTCCCGAACATGTCAATGCGGAGAATTCTCCCTATGAAATTAGTGCAGAGTATGGCACAAAAACAAAAGACAGGTATGAAAAAAACTTTATCGGACAATCCAGTGTAAGATTAAATTTTAGTGCTGTTTCTTTAGGTATTTCAAATGAAAATATCTACTGGGGGCCAGGTCAATTTGGTGCTTTAATTATGAGCAACAATGCCCCTGGTTTTGCACATTATACATTTAATACTACCCGACCAATCAAAGGGTTCTTAGGAAGTTTAGAGTTTCAATTAGTGACTGGTAGGTTAGAACAGGAGCCAACTCTGCCATTTGAAAACTTAAATTTAAAACCTTTCCCTGAATGGAAATATGATCGCATTTTTAATGGCTTAAATATTGTCTATCAACCTATAATCTTCCCCAATTTATTTATTGGAGTAAATAGAGCATATCAATACTCCGAAATAAACATTGATGAATTAGGTGCAAGTTTTACGGAAAAGTTTTTGCCAGTTTTTTCTAAATTGTTTAAGTCTTCTTTGGGCGGAATTAAAGAAGATAAAATTCAAACAGATCAACAATTAAGTATTTATACTAGGTGGTTATTCCCAAAATCACATGCAGAATTTTATTTTGAATATGGATGGAACGATCACAAAGATAATTTCAGAGATTTTTGGATTGATCCTGAACATGCAGCAAGTTATATAGTAGGATTTAAAAAACTAATGTCTTTAAATAGGGATCGTTGGTTAGAACTGAATACGGAAATCATTCAAACTGCTCAAACTACAGATTATCTAGTTAGAACTGCTGGGGATTGGTATATTTATGCCAATGGGGGCTATAACCATTATAATCAAATTTTAGGTGCCGGATCTGGCAAAGGAAATAACATTCAAACTATGCAATTAAATCTTTTGAAGGGTTTATCTAAAATTGGAATACAGCTACAACGTATTCAGCATCAACCCACTCCTGCAAATGCGTCATATCCATTTGAGTCATTAGGTCTTAGGCCGTTAAGATGGACTGATATTGGTGTAGGCTTTATTGCCCAAAAAAATTGGAAAAATTTAGTCATCACACCCGAAGTGAATTTTATCAATTCTATGAATTATGCATGGAATAGTGGTTCAAATTTTAATTTATTTGCTCAACTTAATTTGACTTATTTATGGTAAGCCAAATTAGACCATATCTAAAGGCGTCATCTTTTTTAGCGTTTTTTTTCAGCACTTCATTATTAAGTGCACAAGAGGTAAATCTGAATAATATTGCTTTGGCCGATGTAAATAGGACGTTGTCTTTATTAGATACTACAATAACGACCAATTCCTACACAATTAGAAAAAGTTCAATTGAATATAATTCAGATCTATTGAGTTGGAAAAAAATAAAGATTAGACATTTTTCTGCCTATTCAACTATCCAAGAAAATTCAAATTTACCATTAGGCTATAACGATGGAGTCATGCATCCATCCGTGGGTAAACAAAACTATTATAATGCCCAAATTGGCTTTCAATGGGGTAGATTTACTTTGCAGTTTGCACCTGAAAAAGTTGTTGCAGAAAATTTTGCAGTAGAAGGACTTTCAAAGGATTTTGACGGAAGTCTTAATGGTTATCCAGGTAATTTTTGGAGACGCTATTATGAAATTTCTGAAAATATAATCGAAAATCCTAATCGGCATTTTACCCAAAAAAGTGAAGAAGATTTTATTGGACAAACAAGTTTGAAGTTTCATACGAATCATTTGAGTTTTGGAGTTTCAAATGAAAATTTATGGTGGGGACCTGGCATACATTATTCTTTGGTATTAACAAATAATGCTCCAGGTTTTTTGCATTTCACTATAGAATCTAATAAGCCAATAAATACGTCAATCGGTTCAATCGAGACCCAATTCATTGGAGGTAGACTGAATAATGGGTTTTTGTCACCTTCTGAAAATGACAATCCATATGCTGCTCAATGGTCCATACCTAAAGACACTAGTAGTAGATTTGTAACAGGGATGGTATTAACCTTGAATCCCAAGTGGACAAAAAATTTATTCTTGGGAATTAGTAATATGGCTTATATATACGAAAAGGACATGAATGGATTAGATTATGCAACACCATTTACTAATTTTACAAAATTTTCAAAAAATAAAAAAAGACCAACATTAGGTGCTGTTTTTTTAAGGTATGCCCTCCCCAAAGAGCATGCAGAAATTTATATTGAATACGGCCGCAATGATAGAGGCGCCACTCCAATAAATATTTTTTATGACAGTGTAGCAACAGGCTATGTAGGTGGGATTAGAAAACTTTTTTTATTACCTAATAGTAAAAAATTTGGGGCCATTTCATTAAATATAGAAGTTGTACAATTAAAGATGCCACAGGCTAACTTAATATGGAATTCATCACTTCTTTCTAAACAGTCTAGTTGGTATACAGATGGTTATGTTAGGCAGGGCTATACCAATAAGGCACAAATTTTAGGCTCGTATGTTGGTCCAGGCGGAAGTGGACAAACATTGCATTTAGCTTGGTTAAAAGGGTTTAATAAAATTGGCTTTGGGTTAGAGCGTTTTAGCCATAATAAAGATTTTTATTATTATAACTATTTTAATGGATTAACCTATCCGGGCCCAAATTTTAAGTATTGGTCTGATTTTACCTATACTTTTTATGCAAGGCTTAAATTCGGCAATTTCATAATTTCCTCAGAAGTAAAGAAAACTGAATCTTATAATTATCTTTGGACAAAGACCGGATCTGGCGGATTGTATGGCCCTTCGGACACCGATAGGACTAATACGCAATTTAATTGCTCATTAAGGTATCTTTTTACTAGAAACAAATAATTATGGACCAGAATAATAATTTAAAGCTGTCTGATGTTTTTTTACTTATAAATAAATTTATAAGCTATTATAAGTCATTCAGAAAGCAGAATTTGCTTATTATAGCTGTTGCTATACTAAGTTCATTCACTTATTTTTTTGTAGAAAAAGAAAAATATCAAGCAACAGCATCTTTTGTCTTGATGGAAGGCGGTAGTTCAAAAGCGAGTGGATTAGCCGGCTTGGGTTCTCAGTTTGGCATAGATATAGGTTCCATTGGCGGCCAATCAAATAGTATTTTTTCTGGAGATAATATTTATGATATTTTTAAAACCAAGCCTATTATTGATCAAGTTTTATTAAGCCAATATGACGAAATAGATTCTACGAATAAAATGTCGTTGGCTGATAAATATATGTCCATGTATCCCTCTTTTCTTCACACTGTTATTTTAAGAAAAAGACCAAAAATTGATCATTTCTATGATTATGATTATATAAAAAGTCCAGATAGGGTAAAAGATAGTTTGTTGAGTAAAATGCATGAAAAGATTACAAATAATCATCTTTCAATTCAAAAACTAAATAAAAAAGGATCAATTGTTCAAGTCAATTTCATAAGTAAAGACGAAAAATTTTCAAAATTATTTAATGAAAGAATCATAGATGCTGTTAAAAATTTTTATTTGAATATTAATAATACAAATACACAAATAGTTTTACTGGGTTTACAAAAAAAAGCAGATTCATTAGAACAATTATTGTATCAAAAATCATATAATTCAGTTAGATTATTTAATTCTAATAGCGGTCTAAAAAATTACACAGCCACCGAGGAAATTTCTCAAAAGGACAAATCTGTTGCATTTGCGCTTTATTCAGAAGTTATTAAAAATTTAGAACTTACAAAAATGACCCAAGCGCAACAAACGCCTATCTTCCAAATTGTTGAAACCCCTAGATATCCACTAGAAAATAAAAAAACTGAACTGCCTATCTTGTTGCTAATTGGTTTATTTTCTGGCTTGAGCTTAACGGTTATTCATGCTTTATTTAAATATATCCTTCAATAATGAATATACTGGCATTAAGAAGTTTTGGGGACTATGTTATTTTATTGAACAGCATCAGTAAGTCAAAATCAACAGAGCCAATAAGCATTATTGCATCCATACATCTTAAAGAATTACACGATAGCCTATCAATTAAGGTTCCTTCAAATTTTATATTCAGTTTTGAAGATTTTAAAATAGCAAATGGGATTCTAAATTTATTTACTAATAAGCATTTCATCACCCTTCATACAATCATTGAAATCAGTGCTATAAAAAAGTACTTACAACAGGATAGTTTAGGAAATTTATTTGTAGAACATGCTTTTAAAAGCAAATTATTAAGCATACTAACTGGATTTAATATTCATTCAATTTATAAACAAGGCCCTGTTTATGAAAGTTTCGATCTTTTTTTTCAATCTAGTATTACTGAGTATCAACAAAAAGAAAATAGTTATAAAACAATTTTAATTTTTCCTGATTCGCGAAAAAAAGAAAAGGAAATAAATTGTTGTACTTTGTCAAATATCGAGTCTATTTTGAATAATAAGAAAATGAGCTTTAAAATAGCTAAATTTTCTACTTTTAATATTGACTCTGACTCCAAGAAGATTGTATCATATAGCAATTTCTATGAATTAGATCAATTAATTAAAAATGCTGATTTTATAATATCAAGTGACAGCCTGCCAGTTCACATTGCAGAATTATATGATATTCCTCATTGGATTTTGTACAATAAAAAAATTAATACAAACTGGCTTACTAGATCGGCAAGTAAATCAAATTATTATTCTACGTTTGATCAAGTAAACTTATTAAATGATATATTAAATTAACTATGCTAGTATATCTTGTAGCCTCTAATACTGAAACTGAACGTATTACTCATATTCAAGGGTTAAATAATTCATTTGAAAATCTCATTCAAGTAGAAGCCATTTATCCAACAAAAAATCATATCCCTTTTCAAGATAAAATAAAAGCTATCACTAAAGAAAGGACTGGTCATGAAATTACAAACGGCGCGCTGGGATGTTTGTTGTCACATCGAAAAATATGGCAAAAATTTATTAATCAAAATGATATTGAAAATTGTCTCATTTTAGAATCAGATAGCAACATTGTGGATTTAGAAAAGCTAAATGTTGTTTTTGATCTTGTGAAGAATAAATTTGATTTGTTTTTCTTTGGGGCTTTTGATGGTAGGATGAAATTATTTAGATCGAGTAAACATAAATTATTTGACAAATATGTAATTGGGGAGCCGTTTAAGAATTCATTATATTGTACATATGGATATATGGTGAATAAAAAAGCAGCTGCGAATTTGTTAAGGGTAACTGCAAAATTTGATTATCCAGTTGATTATTGGAAACATAGACTTAAAAATACTAATTTGAAAGTAGGCGGTATTACCCCCAATTTAATAAGTACTGTCCTTAATTTTACAAGCACCATTGATTTATCTAAGAAGTCATTAGGAACCATTATTTTTGACTTAATGATAGACTTTAAAAACAGCATAATAACAAGTATTAAGTGAGTAAAGTAGTAACTGCATATAAATTTTTATTTACATTAGTATTTGCACTTTACGTCTATTTAGGCAAGGGAATTGCTTATGGATATTTTGCAGAAATTATTTTAGTATTAGGCTTCTTATTGCTAATTAAAGAAAGAGACAAAATCAATCTATTGTATGGAAAGAGTGTCTATATATTGTACATCTTGCTTTTTGTTAATCTTTTTTATATAATCAGGGGTACAATACAGTATGGTGTTTTAGATACAATTAGAGATAGCTTTATGTTTAATTATATTTTTTATTCATTTCTTCTTTTATTGTTTTATAAAGAACTTCCTTCTTTTTTTAAAAGTATTCTGACTATTTATAAATTTTACCCTATAGTACTATTTGTTCTTTATATTTCCTCTTTTAATAATTTAATGGGCTCTTTCAGTTTATTTGGAAGCATCCATTTATTGTTTTTTAAATTTGGGGACATAAGTGTTCATTTATTTGCTGCTTTTATTTTTCAAATAAGTGGATTAAACAAGTTCAAAAGACCTTTTGATATACTTAATTTAGTATTGATTTTTTTATTATTTTCTGTAGCATCTTCGTATAGTAGGGGCGGGATGCTTTCATTCCTTATTGGTTTTTTTGTATTTTATAGATTTATTAAATCAGTCATTCTAAAAAATCAACTGAGACAATATCTTAAATATCTGCCTCTTTTATTACTAGTATCCTATATCTTTTTATCAAAGTTTAAAGTTTCTGAAAATTTTCAAGGTAGAACAGTTGGTGTTGAGCAGGTTGCAACAAATTTTACGAGTATTTTTAGTATTTCAGATGAAGGGGGATTAAATGATAATAAATTATGGAGAATTTTATGGTGGGGGCAAATAATAGACTACACATTTAATGGTCCATATTTTTTATTTGGCAAAGGTTTAGGTGTTAATTTGGCGGAAGATGATCAAATTTTAACAACCGATCTAGAGGGAGAGCTAAGATCACCACATAACTTCAATTTAACTATTTTGGCAAGATATGGTGTGATTTTTTTCTTTTTATGGCTGATTTGGATTTTTATTCAAGTTAAAAGAATACGCAATGTAAACTTATCTAATTTACAACTAGTATTAATTGTATTACAAATTGCCTTTTTGTTTAATGCAAGTTTTGATGTCTTTTTAGAAGGACCAATGGGGGCTTTCCCTTTTTGGGTTTTTGTAGGTTTTGATTTAATTTTTACTAAGTTTAAAATTTATGGTTCTTCTATTGAAACAGCTATTTTTAATCAAGAATCACTAAAGTTAAATGATTAAAATCTATCACCTTAAACATTATGTTTTTAAACATAAACAGTATTTATTGAATATTGGTGCCACTTTTTTCTCTCAGTTTTCAAATGCAATTACCCTCATTTTACTCACCCCCTTGTTGACTAAGTCACTAGGATTAAATTCATTTGGTTTTTATGGTGTTGTGCTAAATATAATTGCCTTTTCTGTTATCCTAGATTTTGGTCTTAATATCGGACTAGTAAGGGCATTTATTCATCAGTTGCCTAAAATAAAAACTTTATTGAATACATTGTTTTTGTTTTTTCTGAGCCTTTTATTTATTCTAATGCCCGTCTATTATGTATTTTACCATATTTATTATGAATCAATAAATGTGCCTTTTGTAGCTATTTCAATATTCACAGCTATTATTGTAGTCCAAAATATATTTGCAATATATTTTGATGCACTTATTCAAGCAGAAAATAAAATATACATTAGTAAATTATTTAGAGCCATTAAACTACTGAGTGAATTATTATTGGTCATTATTTTTTTAAAAGATATTTCTGTCTTACAAATATTAACGATAACAATCACGGTAAATATTTTTTATCTCACAGCGTTATTTATATATTTAAAAAATAAAATTGGATTCAAATTAAATTTCTCTGATTTTAATCTAAAAGTTTTAATTGAACATTTTAAATACAGTACCTGGTATTTTATTTCTTCTATAGCTACAGTATTGGTTTTTAATACTCAAATTATCATTTTAAACTATTATGCTGGTGCTGAAATTGCAGCAAAATACCTTGTTGTTATTCGTTTTTTTGATATTATTAGGATTGCCTCTACAAATTTCACACAAGTTTTATTTCCCAAAATTATACAGTTTGAAGTGCAGCATAATTGGATACATATCAAAAAAATGTTTTTGAATATGCTTCAAAGAATTTTTATTTTAATTATTTTTATTTGGGTTTGCTTTTCTACCTTAGGAGTTGGACTTTTTGTATACTGGATTGGTTTTAAAGATGACCAACTTTTAAATTTATATCAATTATACCTCATTTTCACCTGTTTAATTATTTTAGACAATGTATCGGTTATTTTTTTATCAGCATTAAAATTAAATAGATCAACAACAATCGTTTCGATTTTTCAAGGGTTATTTGGGATATGCTTATCCATTCTATTTTTAAATTTAATTGGATATATTGGCTTGCTCATTGGATTTTTACTCTCTTTTATAGCTACTAACCTTTTTTATAATCCCTTTTATTTGCTAAATTCCATCAATAAGAAATTATAAATAAATATCATTTAAGTATATTTTATTACTTTTGAATCATTATTAATTGAATCAAAAGTCTTTTGAAAAAGAAGTATTATTACTTATTAAGGTTGGGCTTGGACTTCCTATCATTATGCTTGTCATTTATAGCAGCAATTTTAATATGCAATTTAATTTTAAGTTATAGTTACGACTTAATCTCTCTACAACCAGTGTTTTTTGCTAGTCTATTATTGTGGTATATTGCTAGCAAGGTGTTTTATTTATACAATGACATCACTTTGGTTTCTTATTCACAAGAAATTGTTGGGCTCATTAAGGTTGCCATTTTTCATTTACTATTACTGGTATTTTTATTATTTATTGTAAACTTGCAAGATATTTTTAGAGGCTTTATTCTACTCTATGTATTTCTATCCTTTCTCTTGATGTTTACCGAAAAGTATTTGTATCGGGTGTTTTATGCTAAAAATAGACGTAATAATAACCATGTAAAAAATACATTAATAGTTGGTAACAAAAACATTTCTAATTTTCTTAATGGTACAAACCTGTCCAATAATAATATTAATTTAAATATCATTGGCGTGTTAAACGACAATGATAATGGCAAAAATGGTTATAAATTATTGGGTTCTATCGACTCAATAAGACTTATTCTTCAAGAAAACAATATTGATCAAGTTTTAGTTTGCTTGCCAATTGAAGAAGAAGAAAAAATTAATTTTGTAGTCTCTGAATGTGAAAATCTTAATACCGTAGTAAGTATTTTAACCTCTCCTACTAATCAGTTTGGCCTGGGAACCAAAAGGGTTACAAACTACGGGAAAATACCAGTTTTATTTTTTAAAAATTATCCATTAGATGATTTTGAAAACAAATTATTTAAAAGAATTTTTGATCTTGTATTTTCTGCTTTTGTAATCATTTTTATTTTTTCATGGCTGTTCCCGATTGTTGTTTTATTGATTAAAATAACTTCTAGAGGTCCGATATTTTTTAATCAGTATAGATGGGGTATTAACAATAAAAAAATCAAATGTTTTAAGTTCAGGACAATGTATATTGGGAGTAATGAAATTGCCGAAGATGGTTCCTACATGCCCGCAACAAAGAATGATCAAAGAGTTACATTAATTGGCCATTTTCTACGTAAGACAAGCATTGATGAAATGCCTCAGTTTTTAAATGTTTTTTTGGGAAGCATGTCTGTTGTTGGCCCTAGACCACACCCAATTCCATTAAATTTACAGTCAAAAGAACATGTTAACAACTATCTTCTCCGTCATTTGGTCAAACCTGGTATAACTGGATGGGCCCAGGTTAACGGAAGCAGAGGTGAGGTAAAACAGTTAATTGAAATGCAGCATAGAGTTAATTTTGATATTTGGTATATTGAAAACTGGACCTTGTGGTTAGATATACAAATTATTTTTCAAACAGTTATTAATTTAATCAAAGGAGACGATAAAGCCTATTAAAATTTACACTTATTTTGAAAAAATATTTTTTAATCCTTTTTACAATTTTTTATTTTAATAATCATATAAAAGCACAACTTGTATATGAAAGAAATGGCTTAGAGATTCATCAGTTTTTAGCTACCATGTCGCAAAAGGGTTATATTGAATGGAATGATTTAATAACACCTATACCAAAACAACAGATTCGAAAAGCACTTTTAGATTTATATGAAAAACAACAATTGTTAAATACTTTAGAGAAGAAAGAATTATTTTTTTATATAAATGAATATAATAATATACGAAAAAAATTAGTTAGTAAACAGGATACTAGTTTTACTTTAAATATTGATCCTATATTCACAGGTAGCTTTTCTTCAGGAAGTATTAAAACATTTACGGACAAAAGTGTAGGTGTTTCTGTTTGGGGTAATTTAGGAAAACGATTTGGATATCAGTTTTCTTTCCATGACATCAATCAAAAAGGCACTGCTTTTGATACAGCCATTAATTCAATTTTTCAAGAAGCAAATAGAGGTATTGTTGCTTTAAATGATCCTAATATCAAAGATCAATTAAATTTTACCGACCTAAGGGCAAGTTTAATGTATGTTTTTAAAAAAGGGTCTATTAGTGCAGGACAAGATGCTTTAACATGGGGTTATGGAGAAAATGGACAATTAGTTTTGTCTAATAAGGCGCCTTATTATCCATATCTTCGTTTAGATTATCACCCATATGATTGGCTAAAATTCAATTATACACATGCTTTTTTACAATCTGAAATATTAGATTCAGCTAATATTTATCCTATACCAAGCAGGGTATTTCCTGCATCAAGGGAGGTATTCTTAAAAAAATATATGGCATCTCATAGTATTGATATCAGAATTAAAAAAGGACTGCATTTAAGTTTAGGGGAATCTATTATTTATAATGATCAACTACAAGTTGGATATTTATTACCTATTATGTTTTTTAAAGCTTATGATAATATGATTAATAAAGGTATTATCCAAGCTGGTTCTAATGGTCAGTTTTTTGGTCAAATCAGTACTAAAAATTTATTTGTTAATAAATCCCAATTCTATACTACTCTTTTTATAGACGAAATTAGAATTTCATCTATTTTCGATAGTCAAAAATCAAGGAATCAAATTGGTTTTAATTTTGGAGTAATTAAACAAGATTTTTTAGTCCCAAACTTAATAGCTGGAGCCGAATATACAAGACTCAATCCCTTTTTATATCGAAATTTCCTTCCAGCACAAAATTATACTAGTAATCGATATTTACTAGGTGAATGGATTGGTCAGAACAGCGACAAACTTTTACTATATTTCAAATACAGTCCTTTACCAAGGTTAAAAACCTACATTAGGTATCAAATTCTAAGAAATGGATCAGAAGGAACCATCCAGGAACAGTATTTTGGTAAACCACAAATGGACTTCATGGAAGCTGAAATTTTGAAACAAAGGACTTTATTATTTAGAATAAGCTATGAGTATAAAAATAGATTCCTTTTAAATTCTAGTTTTAATGACTATGGGGCAGGAAGAAAACAACTCACTATGGGCTTGAGTTATGGACTATAAATAGATGAAAATTAATCGTTTATTTACTTTGAAAACTCATTCTTTTCGCTATCTTCGTGTATTAAATTCCCCCAATTTTATTATTAGTTTACAACTATAAAAAAGCCATCAGATTTTAACGTTTTAAATCTACTTTTTGGCTACTTGTTTTTATATTTGCATCACTAATTATACTAGGTCTAATCTGTGACTTAGAATGGCCATGCCATACACAAATCTTAATTTTCTATTTATGAATTTAATTAAACGTTCTTTACTTGGTTTATTTTTTCTTGTGCTAACCAGTACGATGGTTTTGGCTCAGTCTGGTGCTAACTTATTGGCTGGCAAGGACTTATCAACAATTAAGGTGGATGCCCTTACCGATGCGGAATTAGCACAAATTCAAGCTCAATTAAAACAATCAGGTGTTAGTATTGAGATGGTTGAATCTCAGGCAATTGCGAAGGGGATGTCCCCTGCGGAGTTTGCTAAACTAAAAGCTAGGTTAGCGAATGTTAAGGCAGGAGGCAAAAATGGTTCTCCTTTAACCAAAAAAACAGTTAATAAATCAACTGAAAACAATCAAGATACCACTGGACAAGACTTTTTTATTCCATCTACCATCAATCCTTTGATTTATGGATCTGAACTTTTTGCGAATAGCCAAGGTTTTAAGACCAACGAAAACATTGCAACTCCCCTAAATTACGAAGTAGGGACTAACGATGTCTTGAAATTAGTGGTATATGGCGTGCAAGAATATAGTGCAGATTTAGATGTGAGTAAGGAGGGAACGGTATTAATTGAAAACGTGGGACGTGTAAAAGTGGCTGGTTTAACAATCGAAGCAGCTACTACAAGGATTAAACAACAAATGGCAAATACTGCTTATCCAAGTTTAAGATCGGGTGAATCAAAAATGGCTTTAACCGTAGGTGACACAAGAACTATTCAGGTCACTATAATCGGGGCACAAAGAAGCGGTAATTACAATGTCTCTTCATTATCCAATGTTTTAAGCGCTTTAACCTTGGCGGGTGGCCCGAACGAAATTGGTTCTTATAGAGCAATTGAACTTATCCGTCAAAACAAAGTGGTTAAAACTTTTGACTTATATGCGTTCATGCAAAATGGAGATCAATCACAAAATATGGGCTTGAAAGACCGTGATGTGATTAAAGTCCCTCCTTATAAAAGTAGAATTGAAATTAAAGGACAGGTAAAACGCCCAGGTATTTTTGAATTGAATGGCACAGAAACCTTCAAACAATTTTTACAATACGCCGGGGGCTTCGACGACACTGCTTATACAGCTTGGGTGAAAGTGATTCAAAAGAACGAGAAAGATAAAGCAGTAAAGGATTTAGCACAAAATCAATTTACTATTTACCAACCACAGGGTGGAGATATTATCAATGTATCAAAAATTTTAGAT
>JACCDH010658338.1_pt1 | contig 18489 bp, 18 predicted proteins | sample 7442481 | NCBI WGS metagenome assembly JACCDH01 (sample SAMN15323433, study PRJNA562643) | freshwater metagenome | isolation source: river surface water | place: USA:Blue River Watershed | collected 2017-08-15 | reverse complement strand
GAATAGCATATATATCAGTTCTTGGAGCACTATTACCTGCAGCATTAATTGCAGGTAATGGTGAGAGAACTGGAACAGGAGGTGCTACAGAACTCCTAATTAACCCATGGGCTAGAAGTAGCGGCTTTGCTGGTATGAATACTGCATTGGTTAAAGGTGTAGAATCTATGAACTTAAACGTTGGTGGATTATCTGCAACTAAAAAAACTGAAGTAATATTTTCAAGAACTCAATGGTTAAAAGGAACTGATGTAAATATCAATTCATTTGGTTTAGCTCAAAGAGTTGGAGGAAGTGGTACTTTAGGAGTATCAATCACTTCGATGGATTTCGGAGATATTGATGTAACAACAACTGATAGACCTGATGGTGGAATCGGTAAGTTTTCTCCTCAATTAATTAATTTCGCTGTTGCTTATTCGAAAGATTTCTCGAATAGTATTCATGGTGGTTTCTTAGTAAGAGGAATTCAACAATCAATTGCTGATTTGCGTGCACAAGGTTTCTCATTAGATGCAGGTATTCAATACACATCAGGTGATAAAGATCAATTAAAGTTTGGTATCGCTTTAAGAAACATTGGTCCGGATTTGAAAATGTCAGGTGACGGTGTTATCGCTAGATTCAACCAATCTGGTGTGCCATATGAAATTGAAGCGATTAGAAAAACTCAAGCTTATCAATTACCTTCATTACTTAACTTAGGTTTATCTTACGATTTCTATTTAGGTAAGGATGGTAGCCACAGATTAACAGCATTAGGTAATTTCACTTCTAACTCATTCTCAAACGACCAAATTGGTGGTGGTATTGAATATGGTTACAAGAAATTTTTAATGTTAAGAGGTGGTTATTACAATGAAGAAAACATTGGAGACGAAAATCTAACTCCTACAGTATATACTGGCTTCGCAGCTGGTGCTACAGTAGAGATTCCATTAGGCTCTAAGGGTTCTACATTTGCTATTGATTATTCTTATGCACCTACACGTGTGTTTAGTGGCACACATGCTTTTGGAGCAAGAATTACTTTATAAAAAATTAAATTTTTATATTTGTTAGACAGAGAAGGCTGCAGTAATTGCAGTCTTCTCTGTTTTTTAGTACTAGCAAACAAACAGATTGATTATGGCAGAGATTACTTATTTTACTCAAGAAGGCTTAGATAAGTTAAAAGAAGAGGTAGTTTATTTAAAAACAATTGAAAGAGCTAATATTTCAAAGCAGATTGCCGAAGCTAGAGATAAGGGTGATTTATCAGAGAATGCTGAATACGATGCTGCTAAAGAAGCGCAGGGCTTATTAGAATTAAAAATCGCAAAGCTTGAACAAGTTTTAGGTAATGCTAGAGTAATTGATGAGTCTAAAATTGATAATAGTAAAGTATTAGCCTTGTCTAAAGTGAAAATAAAAAACACTAAGAATGGCACTGAAATGACTTATCAATTAGTCGCTGAAAAAGAAGCAGATTTAAAATCTGGTAAAATTTCAATAAAGTCTCCTATTGCTCAAGGTTTATTAGGTAAGTCAGTAGGCGATAAAGCTAATATTACAGTACCAAATGGTACAATGGAATTTGAGATCATCGAAATTTCGAGATAATATGTCAACTATATTTACAAAGATTATTAATTCTGAAATCAGCGCTTATAAAGTTGCTGAAGATGATAACTACTTAGCTTTTTTAGATGTACGACCAGTTGTAAGAGGACATGTTTTATGCATACCAAAAAATGAAATAGATTATATTTTTGATATGGATGATGTGAATTATTCTGGATTGATGTTGTTTTCGAAAAAAGTAGCTAAGGGATTAAAACAGGTTATAGATTGTAAGAAGATAGGGGTATCAGTAGTCGGACTCGAAGTACCACATGCGCATGTTCATTTAATTCCAATGAACAGTATATCTGATATGAATTTTGCGAATGAAAGAGTTATCTTAAGTGATGATGATTTTAAGTCGTTGGCATCCGCAATAGCTGAAAAAATCAGCTTATAATCATTTGATAATTTTATTGGGGTTCTCAGACAAATAAGCCGACCAACCTTTAGATTTTTTCTTGCTAGTCTTAGCTGGATTATTATTTGATAGAATCGGCTTTGAATTTTGTATATAATGACAAACTGCCGCTGCCAACCCGTCTGTAGCATCTAAGAATTCTGGATGTCCTTCGAATTTTAGCAAAGATTGCAGCATAGAAGAGACTTGTTCTTTAGAAGCATTTCCATTGCCTGTAATTGCTTGTTTAATTTTCTTGGGTGAATATTCAAATATCGGAATTGAACGATATAGAGCTGCTGCAATTGCTACACCTTGTGCTCTACCGAGCTTGAGCATTGATTGAACATTCTTTCCGTAAAATGGTGCTTCAATTGCAAGATAATCGGGATGATGCTTTTCTACAATCGCAAGAATTGACTCAAATATCTTTTTTAATTTATCGGCATGTTCATCTCCCTTAGACATATGAATTGTGCCCATTTCAATCAGCTCAATCTTTTTAGATACTACTTTAATTATACCGAAACCGGTAATTGAAGTACCAGGGTCAACACCGAGTATTATTTCTTCTTTCAACTTACTATTTTTTAATTTCTTAAATTGCAGCTATAATTATGCAAAGATATAAGAAGATAGCTGTTATTCTTTTAAAGATACTTATTCTGATTTTTACTTTTGGATATATTTATAATACATTAAGTAATGAAGAAGCATTGTTTAAATTTAATAAGCTTTTTGAATTAATAAATATTAAAGGGTTTAATTTCAGTATTATTTTAATTCTATTATTTGCTATTGCTAATCAAATTGTTGAAGCAATTAAGTGGAAATATGCAACTCGTTCGATTGAAAAAGTTTCATTATCTAATGCTCTAGCCTCTGTTTTTTCAGGTATTTCAATAGGCATATTTACTCCTAACAATTTAGGAGAATATGGTGGTAAAATATTGTATTTAAAAGATCATAATAGAGGTGCTGGCATTGTGATTAATTTCATTACTTCCATTTCGCAATTGATAATCACACTGTCTGTTGGATTGTTAGCATTCTTATTTTATTTTTCGAAATATATTAGCTCTGAAACTATTGTGCTAAATATTTTAACTTATACTATAGTGGTTTTTATTTGTTTATTAATTCATTTATTTATTAACATAAATAGGTTGAGTTTTTATGCTGATAAAATAAAATGGTTGTCAAAAATTAAAAAGTACACTCGAGTATTTGACCTATTTCATTCAAAACAAATTCTGGTTATATTATTGTTTGCTTTTATTAGATATTCTATTTTTTCAACGCAATATTTGTTGATAATAAATTATGTTGACCCTTCATTAGGTATAAGCAACATAATTATGATGACTTCCTTGATATTTCTTGCGCAATCTATTTTGCCAAGCTTCGCAATTACTGAAATTATGATGAGAGGCTCTGTAGCTGCATTTTTCTTCGAACAATTAAGTAGTGATGTATTGCCCATAGTAGCATCAGCTTTTAGTATATGGATACTTAATGTTATATTGCCAGCAATAATCGGTTCATATTTTGTATTAAAAGCAAATTTCTTAGGTGCACGTAATTAGTATATTCTTCTATCTATTACTTTTATTTTATGTAGCAATCGTTTTGTTTTTTATATACGGATGGTTGAGATCAAAAAAATACATTACTAAAAGAGAGCAACTAAATACAACATTAACGGTTGTAGTAGCTGTAAGAAACGAAGAATCTAATATCATCAATCTTTTAAATGATCTAAAATCACAAAGCTATTCTTCTAATTTATTTGATGTTATAATTGTTGATGACCATTCAAATGATAATACTGCACAATTAATCGAAGGGTTTGAAATGGCAAATCTTCGTTTGATAAAGTTGAATTTAGATAAGCCAATAAATTCTTATAAGAAAAAAGCTATTACCGAAGCAATAAAATTATCAAATGCCAAATTGATAGTTAGTACTGATGGTGATTGCAGGTTAAATAAAGAATGGCTGACAACTATTGTTGATTTTTACGAGTCAAACAAATTTAAAGTCATTTCTGCTCCAGTAACTTTTCATCAACAACAGAATTTATTTGAAATATTTCAGACAATAGAGTTTCAATATTTAATTGGAATAGGAGCTGCTGCAATTTTCAATAATTATCCGATCACTTGCAATGGTGCCAATTTTATTTATGAAAGAGAGGTCTTTAATGAACTTGATGGATTTAAAGGAATTGATCATAAAGCAACTGGCGATGATGAGCTATTCTTGCATAAGGTATTTACTAAATATCCGAATTCTGCAGGTTTTATTAAATCTGAAAATGCTATTGTTAAAACTTATGCAAAACATAATTTGTCAGGTTTTATTCAGCAACGGAAAAGATGGGCTTCAAAAAGTACTGGATATACCGATAAGAAGGTTGTTTCCATAGTTGTTGGGGTTTTTCTTTTTAACTTAGCATTATTTTTATCACCTATTATTTATTTTTTCGACAATAGTATTTTTGAATTCTTTTCTATTGCGATAATTTTAAAATTATTGTTTGATGGTTGTTTCATGTTTTTGATGTTAAGGTTTTTTGATAATATTAGATATATATTTTATTTCCCGCTTATCGTATTTTTATATGTATTTTATATTCTGTATATAGGTGTGATAGGGAATATCAATAAAACATACCATTGGAAAGGCAGAAAAGTATATTAATTGTAATGAAAGAAATAAGTCACACTAATAGAATTTTCAATAATTTTTTAAAAAATAAATTAGCGGTAATTGGTTTAATAATTATCTGCTTCCTTCTTTTTTTAAGTGTATTTGCATATCATCTTTCGCCAGACAATTCTACTAATGCAAACGATATGCATTTAGAGCTAAGTACATTGAAGCCTGGCACTAAAGTTAAATTTATCAGAGAGGATATAAATGAGTTCAAAGATGAAAGTTCTTTTTTGAGTATCTTTTTAAAAGGGAAAGGTCAGCTTAATTCACATATTGCAATCGACACACTTTGGCATAGAAATAATATTGTTTATTTCAAAAGGTATGCAGATGTGAGTGTAGATTCTATTTCACTTCAAAAAATCGGTTGTAATACTTATGAAGATTTTGAGCAATACCATACAGATATTGAGTATTATATTTTCGGGACAGATAGATATGGTAGAGATATGTTTTCTAGGATTTTAATTGGTTCTAGGGTTTCATTATTGGTGGGTATTGTATCTGTTGTTCTATCAATGATTATTGGAATATTTTTAGGAGCAATTGCAGGTTACTATGGCGGGAAATTAGATGCTTTAATTTCATGGTTCATTAATGTAGTTTGGTCGCTACCTACGCTCTTATTAGTTATTGCAATTTCATTTGCTTTAGGCAAAGGATTTTGGCAAGTATTTATAGCTATAGGTATGAGTATGTGGGTAGAAGTAGCAAGATTAGTAAGAGGTCAAGTGATTTCAATTAAGAAAATAGAATATGTTGAAGCAGCAAGAGCTTTAGGCTATCACGAATTTAGAATTATTTTCAGGCACATTCTCCCTAATATGATGGGGCCTTTATTAGTAATTGCATCAGCAAATTTTGCATCAGCAATTTTATTAGAAGCAGGATTGAGTTTCTTGGGTTTTGGAGCACAGCCACCAGTTCCTACTTGGGGTGGGATGGTAAAAGAGCACTACGGATATATTATTATGGACGCCGCTTATTTAGCTATGATACCAGGCTTTTCAATTATGATTTTAGTTTATGCATTCAATATATTTTCTTCCGGAATTAGGGATGCTTTTGATATTAAGAATTAGTAATAATTTGTTTTGAAGTTTTAATATCATACATAATTATTATCGATATAACTATAAAAAAGATACCGCCGTTTTTATCTACTTCAACCATATCACCTAGAGCAAGGTGAACAAGAAATATTACTAATACAGCAAAACAACTAGTCATTAGGGTTTTTATAAATCTATCATTAGTTCTTCTATAAACCGTATGAGATTTAATAATAGACCATAAATAAATCAAGGTAAATATTATAAATCCGAATACCCCTTGATCTGAAAACACCATTAAAAAATAATTGTGTGTACTAGATTTCTCGGGGTTATCACTAACATATGTAATGAAAACAGGATTTGCGTATGATTTATAAGTTGGATAAAAAGTATTGTTACCAGTGCCAAGCCAAAAGTTATGTTTAATTAAATTTACTGCTGCTACCCATCTGTAAATTCTTTCCATGCCAGATATGTCGCTCATTTCTACAGTAGCCTCCATGTGCTTACTGAAGTCTTCTTGATTAAATACAGTTTTTTGATAATTGGGCGCATACTTCATGTATGTGTTATTATCTACTAAATAATAGCAAAAACCAGCAACCCCAATTAAAGCAATTACTATTGAATGCTTAAGATATTTCGTATTAAAGACTACGATAGCTGCAATTGCTGCAATTATTGAAAGCCATGTTGTACGAGTGTATGAGGTAATAATTGCAAACAATAATATACCAACCGAAAAAATTAAAATAGATCGTATTAATTTATTTTGCCTATACCATCCAACAGCTGCAACTACAAATGGCAATGATAAGCCTAATGTACATGCATATATAACATGATTAACATAGAAAGGGCGAGCAGAAGAATTAACATCTTCAAAGCCGAATCCCGTTATTGCATGATTTAAAATTGTATAAAATACCGTAGCCATCAATGGTATGAAAAAATACCAAAATGCTTTTTTGAAATCATTTTCAGTTTTCAAAATAATTATCGGCATTATAATTAATGCAGCATAAAACCAAAGTTTAGCTAATAAATATTTTAAAGAAAGTATTGGTGATAGTGATATGAAAATATTAAAAACAAAAAGTAGCAATTGTAATATTATTAGAATTGAAATTGCATTATTTAAATAATCTTTAATGTTTAATCGTTTATTAATTACTAAAAGTATTACTACTGCAGTTAAAGTTAACATTAAAACTTCTGATGGAGCACTTAATGAAAGGCTGCCGAAATAAACATCAATTGAAATGGGTAATGAGGCAACTAAAAAATAGAATAGGTAAGAGAAATTATTTATTGTTATTGCAGCAAAGATAAGTAATAGTGGAATAACTGAGATATATGGTATGTCAATGTATACACCATATATATTTGCAGCAATAAATATTAATATGCTAACAAAAAAAAATAAATAATCAGTTTTATTTAATTCTCTAACTTCTTTCAATGTAATTTCTTCTAAGAGCTGGTAAATAGTCTAATAAAACTATAGCAACTAATGCGAATAATAAAGTTGAAATTGAGACAATAGCTGTAGTAAGTAACCTACGTGGTTTAGAGGCTATCTCTGGTTTATCTGCAGAATTAATAACAAACTTTTGAGGCAGTGTTTTTTCAAAGCCCATTTTTGCACTTTCGTATCTTACTTTAAGGCTAAGTAATTTTTTGCGTTCTAGTTCAAGAGTATTAATGCTGTTAAGATAGTTTCCACCATGCTTTGTAATTAAATCTAGTTTTGGTTGAATAGAACTAACCGCTGCTTGGTATCCTTTAACTCTAGCTTTTGATTTAATTATCATTGTATCAGGAAGTGAAGATTTATTTTCTTCGTATACCTTCAATAATGCTTGTTCTTGATCTAGTCTGATTTTATTTAGAGTATAAGCTTCGTTTAATTGTGATGATTGTTCGAAATAATCGTAAATGCCTAAACTTCTCAAATTTGATAAAATTCTATTTAATGAATCCATCATTTTAATCTGACGCTCGTATTCTTCAGTAATTATATTTAATGCTTCTTTTGCTTTTAACTTTTGAATATCATTTTTCTTGCTGTCTGCGTAGTTTGCGATGTAATTTGCTAACTCTGCAGCTAATGCTGGATCACGATCAAATACAACTACTTCAATTGCCTTATATTCGGTTTGTTTTATCTCTAAGTTCTTGCTTAAAAGTGTTCTTAGAGTTAACATAGAAATAGTTTTACTTGTATCTAGTCCGTAATGCGAAGCAAGCTCAAATTTAATCACAACATTATTCTTCATTTCGTCAGAATTCAATATTTGAAGTAGTTGCTCTGCATCTTCATCATCCCCAAATTCTAATACACTAAATCCTTGGTTACCAGGCTCTGTAAGTAATGTAGTTGAAAGGTTTACGTTTGAAGTAGGATAAAATATTACACTAGCTTTATATAGAGGGGTAATGAACTTCGGACCGGTAAAAATATAGGTTGCAACCGCGCTAATTAAGCATGCTATGATCACAGGCAACTTCCATTTCCAAATGAGTTGAATAAAGTAAATGATATCAAATGAATATGACTGATCGTTTTGTACTTTCATGTAGTTTTAGTTGTTTAACGCAAATGTATAGATTTTCTTTAATTATTACTTGTTATTAAGTATCATTAGGACTTGTTTTAAAGAAATTAAACGTACAATAAATAGAATTATTACAGACAAGAAAGCTCCGATTAAGATAGCTAGTAACCAGTTATTTATATAATTCTTCAAGGCTACATTTATATTAATAATTGTTAATAGCCAAACAATAAAGCTTACTATTTTCATTACGCTTATTTTAATAGATAGACTTTTTAAAGAATTTAGAGTTTGCAATAATGAAACAATCCCAAAAGTAAATATTGAAATTAAACAAGATGCAGCAGCACCGTATTTCGGAATAAATATAACATTCAAAATTATTGTTGAAATGGTTGCAATTAGAGCAAATCTGTTAAGTAATTTAATTTCGCCTTTAGCAGTTAAATAAGTGCCAAAAATATAACTATTGCATATGAATATAAATGAAATTAAAAGTTTCTGAAATAAGCTGGCGCTATATTCTGTTTTTTCATGATAAAGAAATTGCATGATTTCTTTAGAATTTATAATACTTACAATGGCTATTATAATTGAAGGTAATACTAGAATTGAAAAGCTAGTTTTAATTAGTTTAGCTACATCGATATTTGATTTAATAGATTTTGAGAAAATCGGATAAAGAAGGCCGGCGAACAAAACTGCAATCATATTCAATGCATCAATTATTCTGTATGAAGCTGCATAAAAGCCTACTTCTTGATTTCCATTTCCATGTAGCTCTTTAATAAGAACAGTATCTATTTTAGAATATATTAACATCAGTAATGTTAAAAGTGCATATGGAAAACTTTCTTTTAATATTACAATTATCTTATTGAAATTAAATTCTATCCTGAATTGTTCTGTTTTTGATTTTACTATATAAAAAGATATAACTGCTGATATGCCAAATGAGATAGTTTGTAGCAAAACAAATGTTTTTACATTCAAATATGACTTACCACTTTCAAAAATAAATAAAGGTAAGCAGAGTAGTATCATTAACAATTTGTCTGTAATAGATAAAAAAGTATCTGTTTTGAATAATTGTAATCCAGCTATATTTGATCTATTATAAAGGGTATATGAGTTAAAAATTTGACCTAATAGTAATAATAAAATCAAGGTCCATTCGGTTGTATTCAATTTTGATATAATTCCATAAATCAAAATGAATAACATATACAATAAACTCAAAAATAATTTAGTAATTGTGATATTACTAAAACTTTTATCGAGCAAATGATGGTTTTGTGAAATATGCCTATTGTTGTAATTGGTAATGCCTGGGTCTAATATAAAACTGAGTATAAAACTTAGATTGAATAGTGCATAATACATTCCATAATTTTCAGCGCCTATAGTATTTTGCACGTTTATTTCAACACCAAAAATATATAGGGGTTTAATTAACAAGTTAACTGCAATAATTAATATCAAATTAAGAATGAATTTCTTTTGCATATATTAAATATTAATTATTCTCTTTAGCCATTTTTTCAAATGACTTCCAAAGTAGTTGAGCTGTTTTTTCCCAACTGAAATTTATTGCTCTATCTTTCATTTTAACTTTAAGATTATTGCGAATAATTGTGTTTAAAATCAAATGCATACTTTCGGCAATCTCGTTTACATTATTAGGATCTACAAATAAAGCTGCATCAGCAGCAACTTCGGGTAATGACGTCACATTAGAGGTGATAACTGGTGTGTTACAATTAAATGCTTCTAAAATAGGTATACCAAATCCTTCATAAAACGGAATGTAAACTAGTGCAGTTGCAGATGCCAGTACAAGGTGAAGTTCTTCGTTAGGAATTCTGCCCGTAAAGAGAACATCTGTTTTATATTGCATTGATTCAAGTGCTAATTTAAAGTGTTGATCATCGGTCATTACTTTCCCAACTATTAATAGTTTTTTATTTGTAGAATCTTTCCTTTTAAATACATCAAAAGCTTTTAAAAGATTAGCGATGTTTTTTCTCGGATTAAGTGAGCCTACATATACGAAATAGTCGCAATTATTGGTGTATCTGGTTTTAGTGTTTTCTTGTAGAACTATATCTAATGGTTTGTATAATTCATTCGAACCATTATAAACCACATCGATTTTATTTTCAGATACTTTATAAGTATTAATAATGTCTTGCTTTGAATATTCTGAAACAGTTGCAATTCTAGTAGCTTTATTTGCAAATCTTGGAAAGTAATATCTGTAATATTTTAGCATTAATTTCCCAACGTCAGTACTTCTGTGTTCAAAAGCAATATCATGTATTACTGCTAATGAGGGCACCTTAGATTTTAATGGCAAATAACCATCTGGTGATATAAAATAATCAATCTTATATTTCTTCAAAGCAAATGGAATGCTCCATTCAAAGAAAAGATAAAATAAAAATGGATGTCTAGCTTGAGGATATAGAATTACTGGAGTTATATTTTTTGAGAACAAAAAATCTTTGTGGTAAGGTCTATCGAAGAAGAAGTAAAATTCATGCTCAGGATGGGCTCTAGTAATTCGTATAAGAGTTTCGTAACTAAACCAGCCAATACCTTCTAGTTTGTCTTTTAATAAAAACCTAGCATTTACTCCTATTCTCAAGATATTTATTTTTTAACTTTTATAATCATATTTGGAGATAGTAAAACGTTTTTAGAACCTCTTCCACTTGCAAAAAGTATAAGTTTTACTTTGAAAGTATAAATGCTCCAAAGAATTTTTCTCAATATTTCCTTTAGAAATCCTGCAACAACTATATGAGATTCATTTACTTCGATTTCTTTAAAGCCCATGCTTAACATTAACTGTTCTGCTGAAGATCCATTTAAATAATTTTCATGTGTAAAATCTCCTCTTGAATAAATCGTAGCAAATGGTGCATCATTATTTGGAGTTCTAAAAATAGCAATGCCATTAAGTTTTAAAGACTTTTTAATGATGTTTAGCAAATCAATTAATTCATCCTTACTAAAATGTTCAATAATATCTATACCAGTTATTACATCGAATGTATTTTCTTTAGATGATAAGAAATCGTTAATGTCGTTAACTTGCACTTCTGAAAGTCCGAATTGATGAGCTATTGCTACTTGGCTCTCGCTTAAATCTATTCCAAGTATATTCGTGTAACCACTATCTTTTAACAGTTTTACTAAAGAACCAAATCCGCATCCTATGTCTAATATTTTAATTGATTTGTCTTTTGGTAGAAATGGTAAAATTTCAGCAGAAAATAGATTCGCATCATTTTTCATTTTATCTTCTATTTGTAGCTGAAATGCTCTTCCAGATTGATTTTGATAATAATCTTTATAGAGTACTGAACGATAGTTATATGACATTTTTATAAAATATATTCAAACATACAGCAAATTGATTAAAGCCACAACTTCAAGATTTTACTATTTCTGTTAATTAAATAACTTTGTTGGGTGTTAAAATTAAGTTATCAAGATTTATTGATTGAGGCAGGATGCGATGAAGCGGGTAGAGGATGTTTAGCCGGACCTGTATTTGCTGCTGCTGTGATACTACCGAAAGGTTTCAATCATCCGCTTTTAAATGACTCTAAGCAAGTAAGTGAAAACGATCGCAATGATCTCAGAGCTTACATTGAGGAGCATGCTTTAAGTTTTGCAATCGGCATTTGTACTGAGAAGGAAATTGATGAGATTAATATTTTAAATGCATCTTTTGAAGCAATGCATAGAGCAATAAATCAATTAAAGTTAAAGCCTGAATTATTGTTAATTGATGGTAATAGATTCAATAAACATAATGAGATACCTCATAATTGTATTATTAAAGGTGATGCAAAATTTATGAACATTGCCGCTGCTTCAATATTAGCTAAAACATATAGAGATGAGCATATGCAATTGATTGATGCTGAATTCCCTGTGTATAATTGGAAACAAAACAAAGGTTATCCGACTAAATCTCACCGAGATGCAATTTTAAAATTCGGACATTGCAAATATCATAGACAAAGCTTTACGCTTTTGCCGAATCAACTAAAATTGAGCATTTAATTACAGCAATTTTTGTACTTTTGGCACATTATAAAAATTATATGAAAAATACTGCATTAACTAATTTACATATTTCATTAGGTGCTAAAATGGTGCCATTTGCTGGATATAATATGCCAGTTCAATACTCAGGCATCAATGTTGAGCATGAAACAGTTAGAAAGGCTGTTGGTGTATTTGATGTTTCTCACATGGGAGAGTTTATTTTAAATGGAGAAAACGCACTTGATTTAATTCAAAGAGTAACTTCAAATGATGCTTCAAAACTAGTTGATGGGAAAGTTCAATATTCATGTTTACCTAATGAAGATGGTGGTATTGTAGATGACTTATTAGTTTATAGAATTAGCGAGAAGGCATACATGCTAGTAGTGAATGCTTCTAATATTGAAAAAGATTGGAACTGGATTTCTAAATACAATACAAAAAATGTAGAGATGCATAATATCTCTGATAGAACTTCTCTATTAGCTGTTCAAGGTCCGAATGCCGCAGCTACACTACAAAAATTAACTACAATGAATCTTGCTGAAATGGAATACTATTCATTTCAAAAAGGTGTTTTTGCAGGTGTTGAAAATGTACTAGTTTCTGCAACAGGTTATACAGGTGCAGGCGGATTTGAAGTGTATTTTGAAAATGAGAATGCTGAAAAAATATGGAACGCAATATTTGAAGCAGGTGCTGAGTTTGGAATAAAGCCAATTGGTTTAGGTGCTAGAGACACACTTCGTTTAGAGATGGGCTTCTGTTTGTATGGTAATGATATAAATGATTCAACTTCACCATTAGAAGCTGGATTAGGATGGATAACGAAGTTTAGCAAAGAGTTTACGAATTCTAAAAATTTATTGGCAGAGAAAGAAGCTGGACTAAAAAGAAAATTAGTTGGATTTGAGATGATTGATCGTGGTATACCAAGACATGATTATAAAATAGTTGATAAGGATGGTGCTGAAATTGGAGTTGTAACTTCAGGTACACAATCACCTTCATTACAAAAAGCTATTGGTATGGGTTATGTCAAAACAGAATTTTCAAAAGAGGGTACAGACATTTACATATCTATAAGAGATCAAAAAATATTAGCAAGAATAGTAAAGTATCCATTTTATAAAGCATAGTAATGGCTAGAACTCTAGAAGTTTGTTTAAGCCCATCTTTAATACCCCATTACGAAACAGATGGAAGAATTGTTGTTGTGATAGATATTTTCAGGGCGACTTCTTCTATCTGTTACGGATTTGAAAACGGTGCTCTTGAAATAATTCCTGTAGCCACAATTGAAGAATGTAAAAGTTATGAAGGCAAAGATTATTTGTTAGCAGCTGAACGTAATGGAGAAGTTGTTGCAGGGTTTAATTTTGGTAATTCGCCTTTTAGTTATTCTGAAGATAAAGTAAAAGGCAAAAAAATTGTACTTACCACTACTAACGGAACACACGCTATCAATCAAGCTAAAAATGCTAAAAAAATAGTTGTAGGTTCTTTCTTAAATCTAGACAGTTTAGCTTCTTGGCTTAATCAACAACATGATGATGTGCTATTATTATGTTCAGGTTGGAAAAATAAATTTAATTTAGAGGATACTTTATTTGCAGGTGCTTTAGTACAACAATTAAGAACAAATGTGTCTAATTTTTGTGATGCCGCTATAGCTGCTGAAGACCTTTATTTAAAGGCAAAGGAGACAGGATTAAGAGAGTATCTTTACAAATCTTCACATAGTCAAAGATTAAAAGAATTGAATATAGAAGACGACATTCAATTTTGTTTAAAGCAAAATATCTGCAACATAATACCAATCATGAAAGAAAATAAATTAATACCTATGTAATAATTTGTAGTATGAAATACTTTCTGACATTAATCTTTATATTTTTCTTAAACATAGGTAGTTTGTTTTCTCAGAAAATAACTTTCATATTAAATTCTAATGTTGGAGCTAACAATTCAAATTATTTTTTTGCATCAAATTTAAATGGCTGGTCGCCAAATGATACTTCATATAAGTTCTCTAAATTAAGCACCAGTGAGTATAGCTTAACTATTAATGATTTCAAAAACATAAATCATATAGAATATAAGATCACTAAGGGTAATTGGCAAAGTGTGGAGTGTAATATTGATGGCTCTCCCATCCAAAATAGATACTTTATAGTCAATAAAATAAAAACTGATACAACGATTTATATTAAAGTTGATTATTGGAGAGATGGTTTTGATTTGCAACATCCGAAGTCAACTGCATCAAAAAATGTAAAGATTTTAAGCAATGATTTTTATTTAAAATCTTTAGGTGTTAAACGTAGAATATGGATTTATTTGCCTAATGGGTATGATAGTTCTAAAGAAAAATATAAGGTGTTATATATGCATGACGGACAAAATTTGTTCGATGTATTAACAGGGCCTTTTGGGGAATGGGGAGTTGATGAATCACTAGATACTTTAAATAAAAACTTAATAGTTGTTGGTATTGATAATGGTTCAGCTGAAAGGTTATCTGAATATTCGGCTTTTGATTTTAAAGTAAATGCAGATGCGAAAAATGTATGGGATGTAAAAGCAAAAGGGAAGTTATATTTAGAAAGTTTAGTTAATGATTTGATGCCATATGTTGAGTCAAATTATCGAGTAAAAAAAGGTAAGGAGAATACATTCATTGCAGGCAGTTCAATGGGCGGGTTAATTTCTTACTACGCTTTATTTCTATATCCAGATAAATTTTCAAAAGCAGGTGTGTTTTCACCATCTTTTTGGGTTGCTAAAGATCAATACAGTTTAATGACTCGAAATCATAAAAAGAAATTGGGAGATATTTATATGTTAGCAGGAGAGTTAGAGGGTAGAACTTATATTGCAGATATGTATGATATCCATGAAATTATCCTAGAAAAAGCTTTAAGTGAAAATATTGTAATTTTAGAAGTTGAAAACGCCCAACATAACGAGCAATTTTGGAGGTCACAGTACGCTAAATTTATCCAATGGTTGCTTTAAATATCCACCTATAAGACATTTTTCCAATTTTAGGACAAATTCTCATATTGAATTGTAACAATTACAAAAATTCTTTGAGTTCAACAACCAAGATGCGATTGAGAACATTGCCATTCTCGAGAGGGAGATAGCAGAGTCAGATATAAAATTGAAAAAACTGGATGAGCGCTTTTGGATGTCGTCTGTTGACTTATCCGCTGAAAAGTACAAGGCATTTAGTGAACAGATTAAGCAAGAAAAAGCAGAAAAGGAGTTTCGTTTGCTTGATTTGCGAAAGAAGCTATCTAACTCGGATTTCTTCATTAAAGAAGCAGTTGAAATTGCCCGAAACATACAGTATTACTGGGATTCTTCCGATTTAGAAACAAAGCTGCGATTGCAAAAAACAGTGTTCCCAAGGGGCTTGGTCATCAACCCGTCAAGCAGGCGTTATCTAACTCGCTCGGTGAATGATTTTTTTCGCAGAATCCCAGTATTTACAAGGGTTTTGAATTGGCGTAAAACAAAAAAAGTCGCCATTGCTGACGACTTTTCTTCTTTAGTAGCGGGAGCAGGACTCGAACCTACGACCTTCGGGTTATGAGCCCGACGAGCTACCAACTGCTCCATCCCGCACTATCTACATCAATTAATACGGATAGACTCCTTTTTAATTGGAATGCAAAGATATAATTCGTTTCTTTGTAATCCAAATAAAAAATTAATTATAATGAGTCATAAAGCAGGTTTTGTTTCCATAATAGGTAAACCCAATGCAGGTAAGTCAACTTTGTTGAATGCCTTACTTGGTGAAAATCTGTCTATTATCACTCATAAAGCCCAAACAACACGACATAGAATTTTGGGAATATTAAACGAAGATGATTTACAAATAATTTTTTCTGACACTCCAGGTATCATTAAACCCGTTTATGGCTTGCATGAATCAATGATGTCATCTGTTCATGGTTCAATAGGCGATTCAGATTTAGTCGTTTTTGTAACTGACATACATGAAAAACATGATGAAGAAGAAGTGCTGAAGTCAATTCGCAATACATCTGCTCCAATTGTTGTAGTTATCAATAAAGTAGACAATGCCAAACAAGAAGAGATAGCTGAGAAAATTGAATACTGGAAAAATACTCTAAATCCGGTTGCGATATTTGCAACTTCGGCCTTACACGATTTTCAAGTAAAAGAGTTGTTGATATTTATTAAAGACCATATGCCAGAACATCCGGCATATTATCCCAAAGACGACACTTACACTGATCGTTCTGAACGCTTTATGATTTCAGAAATGATTCGCGAGAAAATATTAGTGTACTATCAAAAAGAAATTCCGTACAGTACTGAAGTGGTTGTAACTGATTTTACTGAGGAGCCACATATCATAAAAATTTCGGCAGAAATTATTGTTGAGAGAGAATCCCAAAAAGCAATCATCATCGGACATAGAGGCGAGTCGTTAAAGAAGACTGGCACTAAGTCTAGAGAGAAAATTGAAGAATTCTTGGGCAAAAAGGTCTATTTGGAACTTCATGTAAAAGTGGTTTCAGATTGGAGAAATAAAAAGAATTATCTAAAAAGATTCGGTTACGAATCATAATGAAAAATATTTTATGAGTAATATAGTAGCAATAGTTGGAAGACCAAATGTAGGCAAATCTACTTTGTTCAACCGTTTAACAGAGAGTAGAAAAGCCATCGTAGATGACTTTAGTGGGGTTACTCGTGATCGTCATTATGAAACCGCTGAATGGGTAGGTAAACAATTTACAGTAATTGATACTGGTGGTTATGTGGCAAATTCTGAAGATCAATTCGAAGCGGCCATAAGAGAACAAGTAGTAATTGCTATCGAAGAGGCATCCGTGATATTATTTTTAGTGGATGTAAAAACCGGACCAACTGATTTAGATGATGAAATAGCTTCTATGCTTAGAAAATCTAAAAAGCCTGTTTTTGTTGTTGCTAATAAAGTGGATAATAATAACCTAATACATGAAGCCTCTGTGTTTTATTCATTCGGATTAGGTGATATATATTGTATTTCATCAATGACCGGTAGTGGTACAGGGGAGCTTTTAGATGAAGTTATTAAGCACTTTGAGGAAGAAATAATAGAAGAAGACACCTTGCCCAAATATGCCTTTTTAGGAAGACCTAATGTGGGTAAATCTTCAATGGTTAATGCATTAATTGGTATCGATCGTAATATTGTCACTCCTATAGCAGGAACTACTAGAGATTCAATTGAGATTGAATACAATCAATTCGGACATCACTTTAAATTGATTGATACAGCAGGTTTAAGAAAAAAGACCAAGGTTACAGAAAATATTGAGTTTTATTCTGTTATGCGTACCATTAAGGCTTTAGAAGCTGCGGATGTATGTATAATTATGATTGATGCGACAGAAGGTATTGAATCACAAGATATTAACATCTTTAAGCTATGCGAAAAGAATGGTAAGGGTATTGTGATTTTGGTTAATAAATGGGACTTAGTGGAAAAAGACCATAAAACCTCTAAAGCATTCGAAGAGAAAATCAAAGAGAAAATAGCACCATTTGTTGATGTTCCTATTGTCTTTACCTCCGCAATTAACAAACAAAGAGTTTTTAAGGCAATAGAAGTTGCTAATGAGGTTTATATCAACAAAAACAAGAGAATACCTACCTCTAAACTGAATGATGTAATGCTTGAATTGATAGAGCATTATCCACCTCCAAGCAATAAAGGAAAGTATATTAAGATAAAATATGCTACCCAATTACCCGGTAAGTCACCAGGCTTTGCATTTTTTTGCAACTTGCCTCAATATGTAAAAGAGCCCTATAAACGCTATATAGAGAATAAAATCAGGGAAAATTTCGATTTTTCGGGGGTGCCTATTAGCATTTATTTCCGCCAGAAATAAAAAATATTTAAGATTATTTAAAATATTTTGTTTGAATTAACATTTTTATTTTACCTTTGCTGCGTTTTAAAATCTTATAACCAAAAATGAAAAAAGTATTAGTTTTAATGTTAACTGCTGGAATCTTTGGATTCGTTGCATGTGGTGAAAGTGCTGAGCAAAAAGCTGCT
>JACCDH011179084.1_pt1 | contig 18491 bp, 17 predicted proteins | sample 7442481 | NCBI WGS metagenome assembly JACCDH01 (sample SAMN15323433, study PRJNA562643) | freshwater metagenome | isolation source: river surface water | place: USA:Blue River Watershed | collected 2017-08-15 | reverse complement strand
CAGCGAGCTGAGCCGTTTCACCTGGATGATTCATCCCTAACTCGACTACAGCTAGGCGATCAGTCGAGCGCAATTTCAATAATGTTAATGGCAATCCAATATCGTTATTGAGATTGCCTTTGGTTACTAAAGTATGTTGCTCACCAACGGCAGCTTTAAAAATGGAAGCAATCATTTCCTTGACTGTTGTCTTGCCGTTACTTCCAGTCACCAACGCCAAAGGAATTGGATGATGAGTGCGCCACGCTCTTGCTAAATTTCCCAAGCCCACACGGGTATTAGAAACGCAAATAGCTGGTAAATCAGACGGGCAATGATCCTGATTGCTAATTAAGGCGGCACTAGCACCTGATTTGGCAACATCAGATAAGAAATCATGAGCATCAAAGCGCTCTCCAACAAGAGCCACAAATAATTCATTTTGATCAATTTGACGGCTATCCGTCCCTACACGAGAAATCGGCATTTCTTTAGCAGCTTCTAAAGACGCGTTGATTAACGTACTTCCTGGAAGCATTGCTTGTGCTTGTGCAAGAGTTGTCATTGCTGACATCAGACACCCCCCGCAGCTAAGCGAATATGCTCTTGATCAGAAAATTCAAATTTCTTACCATGAATTTCTTGCGTTGTCTCATGACCTTTACCGGCGACCAAAACAATATCGCTACTTTCAGCATGACGAATTGCCGCCATGATTGCAGCTGCACGATCTCCAATCATTTGGACATTTTCTGCATTTTCACTGATACCAGCACGAATCATCCGCATAATCGCTTGCGGATCTTCCGAGCGAGGATTGTCACTCGTAATCAAAATATGATCAGCATTTTGTTCCGCAACAGAACCCATCAAAGATCTCTTTCCTGCGTCACGATCGCCACCACATCCAAATACACACCAAATTTTTCCACCCCGTTGGCTAGCAATGGGGCGCAATGCTTGCAGAGTTTTCTCTAAGGCATCTGGTGTATGTGCGTAATCAACCACGGCTAGTAAGCCATCGGCTTTGGGAGACTTACCCAAACGAACCAACTCCATACGGCCCAGTACTGGTGTTAATTGACTCACTTTTTGAGCAGCGGCTTGAGCATCAAGACCTTGTGAAAGCAATACTGACCATACTGCAAGAGCATTGCTTAAATTAAATTCGCCTAATAATGGAACGTGTAATTCAACACTACTTAAATCATTGCAAATAAATTTTGCCGTGTAACCAGTACTGCTGAGTGCAGCATCTTTTGTGTAAATTCTTTGCAAACGATTACCAAATTTTTCAAAACCACTAAAAGCTGATTTTGATAAAGCATATCCCCAGACAGTTAAATGATCTTTAGCTAATAAGTTCATGGCTAACTCACGGCCAAAAGGATCATCTAAATTAATTATTGCGTGCTGAAGACCGGGTTGCTGAAATAGCTTAGCTTTGGCTTCACCATAATCGGCCATACTGCCGTGGTAGTCCAAGTGATCTTGTGTCAGATTGGTAAAAACTGCGCAATCTAATTGCGTTCCGGAAATTCGATCTTGATGCAAAGCATGTGAAGATACTTCCATGGTCACCTGTTGAGCTCCAGCATTACGTAACTCTGCAAGTTGTGTTTGTAGCTTAGGAGCGTCTGGGGTGGTATAGCCTGTTTGAACAAGTGCTCCCGGAAAGCCTGAGCCCAGGGTGCCTAAAACCGCAGTTCGATGATTACTTGAATCTAAAGCTTGTGCCAACCATTGCGTAATACTGGTTTTGCCATTAGTACCAGTAACCCCAATAATCTTTAAGTCTTTACTAGGGTAGCCATACCATTCAGAACATAACTTACCTACTTTTGTTGTGAGATCTTCCACAGCAAAACATTGTGGATGATCTTCCCACCGATGATCTATCCCCGCAGGATCGTAGACCACTGCAGCCGCTCCATTGTTTAAAGCAGCATCAATGAATTGACGTCCATCTCGCAATGCAGGGCCATGTCCAACTGGGTAGGCAAAGAAAATATCGCCAGATTGAATCTGTCTGCTATCCGCACACACCTTTGCGGAGGAATTCGCTAAAGTATGTAAGTGGTCAATCAAATGATTGGTGTCTATTTTCAAGGCCACCCTCATCGTTTCAAAACCACATGTTGAGCTTGAGCATTTGCAGATTGAATCTCTTGAGGACTCTTATCCTGCAATACCATTTGCTTTGCTTTGCTATCGGGTAAAACATTTAAGGTATGTAATGTTTCACTCACGATCGTGGAAAATACGGGAGCAGCCACATCTCCTCCGTAGTGACTGCCACCTGTTGGCTCATCAACCATTACTGCAACCACAATGCGTGGAGCGCTGATAGGGGCTAACCCAACAAAGTAAGCACGATATTTATTGCCATACCCTTTACCAACAAGCTTATGTGCTGTTCCGGTTTTACCGCCTACACGGAATCCCTCCGCCTGAGCTTTTATGGCAGTGCCGCCAGGCTCAGTAACCGATTCCATCATGTCACGCATTTCAATCGCTGCCTTGGGAGAAAGCACCTTGATGCCCGGCTTAAATTCTGGGCTTCGCTCAATCGTTAATGGAACCAACTCGCCATCACGTGCAAAAACGGTATAGGCTCGCGCCACCTGAAAGAGTGATGCCGAAATACCATAGCCAAATGCAATACGCGCCTGGTCAGTAGGCATCCATTTTTTATGCGGATGCACTGTGCCTGCAACAGCACCCGGAAATCCAATTTTGGGCGCTTGACCAAAACCCACCGCAGTATAAAAGTCCCACATTTCTTCGGCAGTGAGATTATTTAATGCAATCTTTGCCGTTCCAATATTGCTTGATTTTTGAATAATTTGAGAAACGGTGAGACTTCCATAAGGATGAGTATCCGTAATCGGTTTTGGGCCAGCCAAATACTTTGCCCCAATAGCCATATTGGTATCGGGTTTGATACCCCCTTTTTCTAAAGCAATCGCAACAGTCAATGGCTTCATCGTTGAACCGGGCTCAAATGTATCTGTCAATACGCGGTTACGCAATTGCTCGCCGGTAAGGTACTTGCGATCATTTGGGTTATAGCTAGGATAGTTTGCTAAGGCTAGAATCTCGCCTGTTTGCGTATCCAGCACTACGGCGCCACCCGCTTTGGCACGATGCTTTTCAACGGCATCTTTTACAGCGTTATAAGCTAAAAACTGAATCTTGCTGTCGATTGACAGATTGAGGTCTTTTCCATTTTGCGGCAACTGTAGAATAGCCATTTCGTCGACAACACGCCCCAGACGATCAACAACGACGCGTCTTTGTCCAGGATGGCCAGCAAGATCTTTCTCTCTTGAAAGCTCCATGCCTTCTTGCCCTTTGTCGTTCACGTTGGTAAAGCCAACAACGTGCGCCATTGCCTCGCCTTCTGGATAGAAGCGGCGATACTCATTATTCAAGCCAATACCCGGTATTTCCAGCTGTTTGATCTGTTGCGCAACCGCTGGATCAACTTGACGCTTTAAGAAAATCTGCTTGCGCTCTTCTTTTAATTTCTTACGTAACTCAGCTTCACTAATTTGCAAAAGATTGGCTAACTTTTGGACCTTCTCGGCTGCCAAATCATCAGGCACAGTATCGTTATAAGCAATGATGGATTTAGCCTCCAAGCTCGTGGCGATGACTTGACCATTGCGATCTAAAATCTTTCCACGACTTGCTGGCAACTCTAGTTCACGCTGAGTACCACGAACCCCTTTTGCTTCATAGAATGCATTACCTGGGCCCTGAATCCAAAATGCCCGGATGAGCAGCAACATGAAAACAAAAAACAAGAGGAAAAGCATCAAACGTGACCGCCACATGGGCAGACGTAACACTAAATTTGGTGTGGTAGAGAAACCAACCGGCCTCATGGTGTCTCCCTTAGATACAAAGTACGTTCGGGGGAGATAGGAGACATACGCAATTGATTGCGAGCAACATCACGAATACGTGCAGATTTTGATAAATTGCGCTGCTCATATTCAAGACGAAGCCATTCTTGATTTAGCTTACGCTCCTCAATCTGGGCACGCTCTTGCAAAATAAATAACTTACGCGCCCGTTGCTGGGCCGCGACCAAAGATAAGGCACAAATCAATAGCAATGCAAGCAGCGTCAGAGTCGCGCGATTCATGCAAGCACTCCACTACGTTTTTCAGCTATTCGCATAATGGCTGATCGCGCCCGAGGATTCTCAGAGATCTCAGCATTACTGGGCTTCACTCGACCAATAATTTCAAGCGCACTTTGTGGCAAATCTTTTTCACGTACAGGCAAGCCACGAGGTACTTCCACTTTTGCATGGGCCTGCATGAACTGTTTGACAATACGATCCTCAAGTGAATGAAAACTGATTACCGCAATTCTTGCGCCAGGCTTGAGTAATTTCAATGCTGCTTTCAAACCAAGCTCTAGATCCTCTAACTCCTGGTTAATAAAAATGCGTAATGCTTGAAATGTTCTGGTTGCAGGGTCTTGACCTACTTCACGTGTGCGCACAACACTCGCAACCAAGTTAGCCAATTGCATTGTGGTTTTGGGTGACGCACCCTCCTCGCGTTTAGCCACAATGGCTTTCGCAATCTGAAATGCAAAACGCTCTTCCCCGTATGTCTTAATCACGCGTGTGATTTCCTCCGGCGATGCTATTTCCAACCACTCTGCCGCAGTCAAGCCTTGATCGGTATTCATCCGCATATCGAGCGGACCCTCGCGGCGAAATGAAAATCCCCGATGCGCCTCGTCTACTTGAGGTGAACTGATTCCCAGATCCAACAAAATTCCATCTACTGATTCCGCTTCCGCGTATTGATCCATATGTGCAAAGCTGTCGTGCACAATCTTCAAACGTGGATCGTGGATCTGCTGTGCAACCGCAATTGCATCCATATCCTTGTCGAAGGAAATCATTCTTGCAGCAGGATTTAACTCTTTGAGAAGTGCTTGTGTATGTCCACCACGTCCAAAGGTTCCATCGATTACCAAAATTGGATCGGAAGTTTTTTGATGTTGAATCAGCGGACTGCCAACTAGCGCTGTCACCGCCTCGGCCAGCAACACTGGGCGATGAGTTATGTTCATAGCACCCTGTCATCAAAAATTAAATTGCTTGAGTGCTTCAGGCATACCTTGCGCAATCGCTGCCTGTTCTTTTGCAGCGTATGTTGCCGCATCCCACAATTCCAAATGACTTCCCATGCCTAGCAAAATCACTTCTTTTTCAATGCCCGCTGCAGCACGCAATTCTGGACTGACTAACACACGACCAGCACTGTCTAAATCCATTTCTGCTGCATTACCTAAGAAAATTCGGCGCCACCAATGAGCATCCATTGGCAGTTGTGCAACTCTCGTCCTAAAGGTTTCCCATTCCGGTCTCGGAAAGAGCAGTAAGCAGCCATCGGGGTGTTTCGTGAGCGTGACTCTACCTTCGCCTTGTACCAACAAGGCGTCACGATGCTTAGCCGGAACCGACATGCGACCTTTTGCATCCAAATTGAGAGCTGACGCACCTTGAAACACCAATTACCCCACTTTTTCACACTTCCTCCCACTTTAGAGGATCGTTATAAGAGGGTCAAGTGTTTTTAGGAGTTTTTTTAGGAATTTCTCTAGTGTTTACAAACACTTAGCGTCATGTGTTAAGAAAATGCTGATAATAAAATAGCTACTTGAAACAACGGCTTGGAAAATATACTTAAGAATAGATCTTAGCTATTTAGGGAGATAATCCCCAAAATACTGTATTAATAAACAGTAATAGATGAAAAATAATTCCAAAACGATTTCAAAAGCAATTCTTTAAATCAAAAAGTAATTTGATTTTAAATTCTATAAGCAGTGGTGGTCATCACCTTGGACATTGCATGCATGATTTTTTGAATTGGCTCTGGCAAATTTGCACCACCAGCATTTTTTGCTTCTTGTCCATGAGCGATTTCATCGAGGCGCATTTGATCCACAATCGCACGCGAACGATCATCATCTTGAGGTAATTTTTCAAGATGACTTTCTAAATGATTTTCAACTTGTTTTTCGGTCTCAGCGACAAAACCCAAACTCCATTTATCGCCCGCCAAGCCTGCTGCCAAGCCGATTGCAAAGGATCCTGCATACCACAGTGGATTGAGATAACTAGTATGCGAACCAAGCTCTTGTAGGCGATTTTCACACCACGCAAGGTGATCCATTTCCTCTCGTCCGGAGTGATTCAACATCTCCCGAATTTCTGGATTGCGAGCAACCAATTTTTGGGATTGGTAAAGCGCTTGCGCACAAACTTCACCCACGTGGTTTACACGCATGAGCCCTGCTGCATGTTTGCGTTCGGCGACATCTAAACTAGAACTATTTCCAATTTCTGAACCTGGCGTCGGTCTAGAGGCGTTAGCGCCACCAACCACTGACCGAAGTGCAGTGTCAAACTCTAAGATCAGTCGATCAATTGGGGACATATTGAGACTAGACCAAAACCTCTGCTTTACAGCTTTGTTTTGTCTTCAATCCCAGTTCAGCCAAGAGTTCACGATCTTGCTCAGCCTCTGGATTGCCGGTAGTGAGTAGTTGCTCACCATAAAAAATGGAATTGGCACCCGCCATGAAACACATCGCCTGAACAGCTCTGCCAAGCTCTTGGCGACCGGCAGATAGGCGCACGCGCGCTTTAGGCATCGTGATACGGGCTACTGCAATCGTTCTAACAAACTCTAGTGGATCCAAGGGCTTTTGCTCAGCCAAAGGAGTCCCAGCAACAGGAACTAGATGATTGATGGGTACTGATTCTGGGTAGGGACTTAAGTTAGCTAAGCGCGCTAGAAATGCAGCTCTTTGTTGTCTGGATTCACCCATGCCAACAATGCCACCACAACAAACTGACATTCCAGCAGCGCGCACATTGGAGATGGTATCCAGACGATCTTGATAGCCTCGAGTAGAGATCACAGAGCGATAGAAATCTTCGCTGGTATCTAGGTTGTGGTTATAAAAGTCTAAGCCCGCCTCTTGCAGGGCTTGAGCTTGACCCGCCTCCAACATGCCTAAGGTGGCGCATGTTTCTAGGCCTAAAGCTTTTACGCCCTTAATCATGGCCGTGACTTTCTCAATATCCCGATCTTTGGGTTCGCGCCACGCTGCACCCATACAGAAACGATTAGAGCCAGCAGCTTTAGCTGCTTTAGCAGCCTCCAAAACCTCTTCTAAGCCCATTAACTTCTCAGCCTTTACATCGGTGTCATACCGAGCGGCCTGGGGGCAGTATCCACAATCTTCAGGACAGCCACCCGTTTTAATCGACAGGAGAGTAGCTAATTCCACGTCTCCTTCAGGGAAATAGGCCTGATGTGTTTCTTGGGCCTTTAGCATTAATTCATGAAAGGGCAAGGCAAATAAAGCCTCGATTTGCGCTACTGACCACTCACTAGACGCTCCAATCCCAACATCGGCGCCCTGGTGCAAATTCGCCTTAGATTTGAATTGGGTTAGGGGTTTTTCAACGGTTTGAGTGTCCAGCATGGGCAAATTCCAGAAATTAGGTAGATTCAAGGCATAAACATAACAGATACAGGCCCGATTTTGGAAAAACTAGTGGTCAAATATCAAACATGAAGGTTATTTCTGACTTAAATCAAGCCCCCCTCGTAGATCGTAGCCTCGCTGCTGTTTGGCACCCCTGCACTCAGATGAAACAGCATGAATCTTTTCCGCTGGTTGCAATTACAAAAGGTAAGGGTATTTGGCTCTATGACGAAAACGGCAAACCTCTTCTCGACGCAATTAGCTCATGGTGGACGAATTTATTTGGCCACTCTCATCCGCGCATCAACCAAGCCATTACCGATCAACTAGAAAAAATTGAGCATGTGATGCTCGCCGGATTTACACATCGACCCGTCATAGAGCTTTCTGAAAAACTCTCTGCATTGACCCATCATCATCTAGGTCATGTGTTTTACGCGTCAGATGGAGCATCTGCGGTAGAAATTGCTCTGAAGATGAGTCACCATTACTGGCAAATTCATGGCAAAGCGCAAAAGAAAAAATTTGTTTGTCTAGAAAATGGTTATCACGGAGAAACGCTGGGCGCTCTAGCAGTGACTGATGTGGCAATCTTTCGTGAAGCATATGGCTCGCTATTGCAAGATGTATTCACTGTTCCTGCGCCCGATATTCGCAAAGCAAAAACTGGCGAAAGTGCTGAAGATGTAGCTAGATTTGCAGCCAAGCAACTCGAAGCACTCTTTGCACTAGAACATGAAAATATTGCTGCCCTCATTGTGGAACCATTGGTGCAATGCGCTGGTCAGATGGCGATGCATTCGCCTGAATATCTGCGCCTAGTGAGAGAGTTATGCGATCGCTACTCAGTGCATTTGATTGCAGATGAAATTGCGGTTGGCTGTGGTCGTAGTGGTAAGTTTTTTGCCTGTGAGCATGCCGGCATCTGGCCAGACTTCTTAACGCTTTCCAAGGGGATCAGCGGTGGCTACCTTCCACTCTCGCTCTGTCTTACGACAGATAAGGTGTATCAGGCTTTTTATGGCGACCAAATACAACAGGGATTTTTGCATTCTCATTCTTATACGGGAAATCCACTTGCTTGTGCCGCCGCACTTGCCTGCCTGGAAATTTTCGAAAATGATCAAGTACTTGAAAAAAATATTGAACGTTCAAAAGATTTGGCCAATGCATTTGCTTGGGCGAAATCAGATTCCCGAATTGAGCACTGGCGTCAGCAAGGGATGATCTTAGCGTTCGATATCAAAATAGATCGCCTAATAAATGTAAAAACTTTTGCACGAGAAATGTTTGCAAATAGCATTGATAAAGGTGTCCTGATCAGACCTATCGGCAATACAGTCTATGTGATGCCGCCATACATCTTGACCTGTGCAGAAACCATGCAACTTGGTCAGGCCGTGCAAAAAGCCCTTGAGAAAACATTAGCATGACTAAGTCATCAGGTGTCTTTAGTGCTTTGCAATTTGCCCAAGAGCAGATTACTCAATTGGAATTGCAATTACTCAAACGTAAACTCAGGACTACAGAGTCCCCCTGCGATACCAAGGCCTTGGTCGAGGGGCGCGAGCTCAAAGCATTTTGTAGTAACGACTACTTAGGATTGGCAAATCATCCTGATTTAGTCAACGCACTGACAGAAGGCGCTCAAAATTATGGCGTAGGAAGCGGAGCCTCCCACCTCATTAGTGGTCATAGCATTGCTCATGAATTACTCGAGAGTGAGTTGGCAAATTTGCAAAAATCACACATTCCCAACGCTCGGGCACTCTTTTTTAGCACCGGGTATCTAGCCAATATCACTACTATTACTGCCCTAGCAAGACTGGCCCCACAGGGGGCTGTCAGTATTTATTCCGCAAAGCTAAATCATGCGTCATTAATTGATGGTGTTCGATTGGCAAGTGCACAATCCCGAGCTCAAGTTGTGTTGTTCGACCATACTGACCCGAATTCATTAGGCGATCTGATGAAGACGGATCAAAACCCATTAAAAATCATCGTGACTGACGGTGTTTTTAGTATGGATGGTGATCTAGCTCCGGTAAATAAGCTATTAGCTTTGGCCGAGCAATACGATGCCCTTTTGATGGTTGATGATGCGCATGGATTTGGGGTTCTTGGCAAGGATGGCCATGGAATTTTGGAACAAGAAAATATTTGTTCTGATCGCATCATCTATATCGGAACTCTTGGCAAGGCTGCAGGTGTTAGTGGTGCATTCGTTTGCGCACAAGCATTTTTTATTGAATGGCTTATTCAAAAGGGACGTCCCTTCATCTACAGCACTGCGACTCCCCCCGCCATTGCTCATACGCTTTCTAAGAGTTTGAAAATGATTGTGAGTCAAGAGGGTAGCAAGCGCCGCAACCATCTCAATAAGCTTATTCGTATATGGCAAGATGAGATGCAATTTACTCAATGGGAAAAGGTTTCCTCTTGTACTGCGATTCAACCAATCATTCTGGGAAGCAATGCCAATGCCCTGCTTGCTGCAAAGTTACTCGACAAGGCGGGCTATTGGATTCCGGCAATTCGTCCACCCACTGTTCCGAATGGAAGTGCACGCTTACGTATTACGTTTTCTGCCAATCATAGTGAAGCGGATTTGCGACAGCTCATTGCCACCTTAAAAGCAGTTGAACAAGAGGTACTAATGAGAGCGGCGCATGAGTAAGTCACCAGGATTCTTTATCACCGGCACCGATACCGAAGTTGGTAAAACATTGGTGAGCGGAGCTCTGCTTTTGAAATTGCGTGAACAAGGAATCAATGCCTTAGGCTTTAAGCCGGTCGTTGCCGGCACCTATCTTGATGTAAATGGCATTACTCAAAATGAAGATTTAGAAACCCTTCGCATCGCTTCAAACTTGGCTATCAATACATTGAGTTTGTGTCCCTATGTGTTAGATCAACCCGCAGCACCACACCTTGTCGCAAAGCAACAGGGGCTGCAGATTGAGATGAGCGTGCTCACAAACGCCCTTCAAGTCATTCAAAGTAAGGCGGATTTTGTAGTGGTTGAGGGTGCTGGGGGCTTTTTAGTTCCGCTCAATGACAACACGGACTTAGCTCAGTTTGCAAAAGCAATTGATTTGCCAGTCATCCTCGTTGTGGGAATGAAGTTAGGTTGCATTAATCACGCCTTACTCACTTATGAGGCAATGCAATCTCGAAATATCAAGATTGCAGGATGGGTTGCTAATTCCCTATCAGTAGAGATGCCACTCATTCATGAAAATTTACAAACTCTACAGACAAGAATTTCCGCACCCTTTTTAGGCTTAATTCCGACCCTGCCTAACGGCCTTCAAAAAACAATGAATGCTCCATATTCATTAGAGGCACTGATTTTTGCTGCACAGCACATTCAATTACCCGAGAAATAATTCACATTTATTGCTTTCTCAAGGCAGTAATAAAGACTTTCAGATAAGATGAAGGAATGCATTTACTTCCTGAAATTACCGACTTTGCAGAGGCTATACAAGAAATCCGGCGCAATATTCATGCGCATCCTGAATTGCGTTTTGAAGAAAATCGCACTGCAGATTTAGTAGCGGAAGCGCTTTCCAGTTGGGGGGTTACGGTGTACCGCGGCATGGGTAAAACCGGGGTTGTTGGACGACTAGACGGAGATTTGGGTCCTGGCAAGATGATTGGCTTGCGCGCTGATATGGATGCGTTACCACTACAGGAGCACAACAATTTTGCTCATGCTTCCCAGAATCCAGGGAAGATGCACGCCTGTGGGCATGATGGTCATACCGCTATGCTTCTCGGTGCAGCACAATATTTATCAAATCATCGTGATTTCAAAGGCAGTGTCATTTTTATTTTCCAGCCTGCCGAGGAAGGTGGTGCAGGCGCCAATGAAATGATCAAGGATGGTCTTTTCAAAGAGTTTCCCTGTGATGCTGTGTTCGGACTTCATAACTGGCCAGGTCTAGCAGCAGGTCATTTTGGTGTTACATCGGGCCCCATGATGGCCTCAAGCAACACCTTTGAAATTACGATCAAAGGTAAGGGTGGTCATGCGGCCCTGCCACACAATAGTGCTGATCCTGTGTTTACTGGCGCCCAAGTTGTGCTCGCATTACAAAGCATCATCACGCGTAATAAACGCCCCGTCGATGCTGCAGTTTTATCGATTACTCAATTTCATGCGGGTGAAACGAGTAATGTCATTCCCGATAGCGCTTTTATTGGTGGCACAGTACGTACTTTCACATTAGACGTTTTGGATTTAATTGAACAACGACTAAGAGAAATTACCCATAGCGTTGCATCTGCTTTTGATTGCCAAGCCGAAATTAGCTTTGCCCGTAACTACCCACCCCTGATTAATCATGCCAATGAAGTGCAATTTGCCACAGAAGTGATGGCTGAGTTGGTTGGCAAACAAAATGTGAATGCCTCAATCGATCCCACTATGGGGGCGGAAGACTTCGCTTTCATGTTGCTTGAAAAGCCGGGTTGCTACGTATTCCTTGGTAATGGTGATGGCGATCATCGCTCTGTGGGTCATGGTATGGGGCCCTGCCATTTGCACAATCCATCGTATGACTTTAACGACTCCTTAATTCCAGTCGGCGTGAGCTATTGGGTCAAGCTAGCTCAACGCTTCCTCGAAAAAAATTGAATCTTTTCCGCATGCTCTTTTGCTATTGACTTAAGAATTCGTAAATTTAGCGGGTCGTTTTTCCATAAATGCTGCCATTCCCTCTTTTTGATCATTCATACCAAAGCAAGCATGAAAGAGACGACGCTCAAAGTGAATACCTTCTGACAAGGTAGTTTCATAAGCAGTATTAATACTTTCTTTGACCATCATGGCGGTCAATAAAGGCATATCTGCAATTCCCTTAGCAATTGCTTTGACTTCTTTCAATAGATCGGCTTGGGGGAAAACTCTTGCGACTAAACCTGAGCGCTCTGCCTCAGCGGCATCCATCATGCGTCCTGTTAAAGCCAAATCCATTGCCTTGGCTTTTGAAACTGCCCGGGGTAAACGTTGTGTGCCGCCTGCTCCGGGAATGATGCCTAGTTTGACTTCGGGTTGAGCAAACTTGGCATTGTCGGCCGCCATGATGGTGTCACACATCATGGCCAACTCACAACCTCCACCAAGCGCATAGCCAGATACAGCAGCGATGACGGGTTTACGGACTTTTCGAATCTCTTCCCAATTACGGGTAATAAAGTTTTCGCGATAGACATCCTTAAGCCCATACTTCGCCATTGAGGCGATATCGGCTCCTGCTGCAAACGCTTTCTCGCTGCCAGTGACGATGATGCAACCGATATTATCGTCGGCATCAAATGCTAGTAAAGCAGCACCCAACTCTTCCATGAGCTGGTCATTTAATGCATTCAATACTTCAGGGCGATGTAAAGTAATAGTGGCAACCTTGCCATCGACTTCAGTCAAAATTGTTTTGTAGCTCATGATTTTCTCTCGATGATGTTTAATCAATTAACGTGGCAGTAGCAACCACATCCTGCCATTTTGTTTCATGCGCCCTGCCATCTCTCCTGCAGAGTCTCCAGATCCCCAATAGTAGTCTGCTCTAACGCCACCCACAATGGCTTTACCGGTATCTTGCGCCATCACTAGTTTCTGCAAAGGTTGATTACTTAATGGTTTGGTTGTGACCAAAAAGACCGGGGCTCCCAAAGGCATGGCCTGTAGATCAACTGCAATACTACGCTCGCCCGTCAAAGGTACGCCCAATGCTCCATTAGGACCAAGATCTGCTGCGACATTGCCTGGTAGCTCCTTAAAAAAAACAAATCTGGGATTGGCGTTTAGCATCTCGTTGACTTTGCCTGGATTACGTTTAGCCCACTGTGAGATACCTTGCATTGTTGCCTCGCTACGAGTAATTTCTTTTCGATCAAGCAACCACTGAGCAGATGATTTAAAAGGTTGATCATTCGTGCCTGCAAAACCCAGCCGTAAGACGCGTCCATCCTCAAGACGAATTTTTCCTGAGCCCTGAATTTGCATAGAAGCAGCTTCAACAGGATCTTGTACCCACGCAATTTCAGATCCTTTTAAAACGCCTGAGCTTAGTAATTCGGCACGCGTTGGCCCTGGGTTTGGTTTAGCTTTACGCCATGCATTTGGATACGCATAAAGCGGTACGTTATAAGTGCTCGTTCGAGTTTGCGAGCCATTCATCACTGGCTCGTAATAACCTGTAATTAAACCGGTGTCACTCCCAGAGCTTGTCCGAATTTCATATGCTTGAAAGTTGCTCTCAAAATATTGACGAATAGCTTGGGTATCGCGGCTCGCTACATTAGCTGCCTGAGCGCAAACTTGGCGCCAATTCACCTCGCTGCTTTTCTTACGCAAAGCTTCGCAACTCTTTAACCAAGCCGGCCATGCTTGCGATAAATCATCCTGCTGCCATCCTGGTAAAGCCTGCCAAGAGACTGCGCTAAAACTCGCAATCGAGGAGCTATAACTTGATGGCGCACCACCTGAACCAGCAGGTCGATAGGCCGTTCCACGAGTGGGTGGTGTGGAGCAACCAACAATCAAGCCAGTAATTAAGATAGCGAATACACTTACCGAAATTAATTTATATTTTGAAATCATGATTGCCAATTTACTCGATGAATACCCAATGCTACTGTTTGCTTTTGAAGGCGCCGTTGCTCTTGGGCTTTTGTTGTTTATTGTCCTTTGGACAGGCAAAGGCAAAAAGTAGGATTTCTACCGCCGCACACTAATGCAGGGTGCGCGGCATTACCAAGGCAAACTCTGGAATAGGCACCTGAAAGAACTGAGCCTCCTCGGTGACGCAGAAATACTCTCCACGCATCGTTCCAGCAGGGGTGGGTAAAGTAGCCCAACTGGTGTACTCAAAATGCTCTCCAGACCGCAAAAGTGGCTGCTGACCTACAACTCCCAGCCCTCTGACCTCCTGGACATCGTTATCCCCATCAGTAATAAACCAATGGCGGGCAATGAGCTGGATGCTTGCCGAGCCAGTATTTCGGATGGTGACAGTGTATGCAAAGGCAAATTGGCGGTTATCAGGGTCAGACTGCTCTGAAAGGTACTGGGCTTTGACCGTAATAGTCATTTCGTGGGGATTCATGCTCGAATTCTGCTCCATCCTAAAGCCAACTGCAAGCTAGAATCTAGGGATGGAAAGCCAAAATTCATTTTTAAACGGTCAATTTGTGATCGCCCCCTCGATTTTGTCGGCTGACTTTGCCCGTCTTGGCCAAGAAGTGCAGGACGTTTTAGTGGCAGGGGCTGATTGGATTCATTTTGATGTGATGGATAACCACTACGTACCCAATCTCACCATTGGCCCCTTGGTCTGTGAGGCTATTCGTCCTTATGCGAATAAAGATGGCAAACCCGCAGTGATTGATGTGCACCTCATGATCGAACCGGTTGATCGCATTGTTCCTGACTTCGCTAAAGCAGGTGCGAACTTAATCAGCTTTCACCCAGAGGCTAGCCCCCATGTGAATCGCACATTGAACCTGATTCGCGATCAAGGATGTCAAGCAGGTCTAGTATTTAATCCAGCTACACCGTTAGATCATCTTGATCACACTTTAGAGTTACTAGATCTCGTATTACTCATGTCGGTCAACCCTGGTTTCGGTGGCCAATCATTTATTCCAAGCACCCTCAATAAGATTACTCAAGTTCGCACTCGTCTTGATCGCTATCAAGCTGAAACGGGCAGACATATTCGACTTGAAGTAGATGGCGGCATTAAAGTCGATAACATTGCTGAGGTAGCAAAAGCGGGCGCAGATACTTTCGTTGCGGGTTCAGCTATTTATGGTAAAGATAACTACGCAAAGGTCATTCAAGAAATGCGCTCTGAATTAGGAAAGTCAGGAAGAGCCTAATGCAACGCGAAGAATTTTATGCCCTAGCTGAACAGGGTTTCAATCGCATTCCACTGATTAAAGAGGTGCTGGCTGATCTAGAGACGCCTCTATCGCTATACATCAAGCTGAGTCAGACATTTGGTACAAAAAATACCTACCTACTAGAGTCCGTCCTTGGCGGCGAGCGCTTTGGCCGTTTCTCTTTTATCGGGCTGCCTGCCAAGACCATCATTCGAACTGTGGGCACTCCCTCCGCGCCTATCAATGAAGTGGTAACAGATGGAAAAGTGGTAGAGAGTAATCTTGATAATCCACTGGATTTTGTAGATGCTTATTTCAAACGCTTCAAGGTAGCCTTGCAAGATGATATGCCCCGTTTTTGTGGTGGGCTTGCAGGATATTTTGGCTACGATACGGTTCGCTACATTGAATCACGTTTAGCAAAACATCAATTACCAGATGAATTAGGCGTACCTGACATTCAACTCATGCTGACTGAAGAGTTAGCAGTAATTGATAATGTCGCCGGAAAAATTTACTTCATCGTGTATGCAGACCCAAGCATCAACAGCTGTTTTGAAAAAGCGCAAGAACGTATAAAAGAGCTGCTGACCTGTCTTGGTAAACCAGTAAACATGCCAGCCTCTCTACCAAGCACCAAAACAGACCTCATTCGGAAATTTAAAGCGGCTGACTTTGAGAATGCGGTTCTAAAGACCAAGGAATATATATTGGCCGGGGATTGTATGCAGGTCGTCATTGGTCAACGGATTAGCAAGCCTTTCACAGAATCACCATTGGCTCTTTATAGAGCACTACGCTCACTGAATCCGTCACCTTATATGTACTTCTATGACTTTGGAGACATGCAAATTGTGGGCTCATCTCCAGAGATCCTCGTACGCCAAGAAAAGCGTGCTGCAGAAAAGATTGTGACGATTCGTCCACTCGCTGGTACTCGTCCACGTGGAGCCAATCCCGAAGAAGATGAGCGCCTTGCCAAAGAGCTCTTAGCAGACCCGAAAGAAATTGCTGAGCACGTGATGCTAATTGACCTCGCACGGAACGACGTAGGACGTATTGCTAAAACTGGTTCAGTCAAAGTGACTGATTCCATGTCTATCGAAAAGTATTCTCATGTTCAGCACATTGTGAGTTCTGTAGAGGGTGATCTTTTGGACAATATGAGCAATATGGATGTGTTGCGTGCTACCTTTCCAGCCGGAACCTTATCTGGAGCACCAAAGATTCGTGCCATGGAAATTATCGATGAGATGGAAATTGTGAAACGTGGCGTATACGGTGGAGCTGTCGGATATTTATCCTTCTCTGGTGATATGGATGTAGCAATTGCCATTAGAACGGGTGTCATACGAGATGGTATGTTGCATTCACAAGCTGGTGCTGGTGTCGTAGCCGATTCCAACCCCACTGCTGAATGGAAAGAAACTGAAGTCAAAGCGCGTGCAGTTCTCACTGCAGCAGATTTGGTACAAGGAGGACTCGATGCTCCTCATGATTGATAACTATGATTCATTTACCTATAACCTAGTCCAGTATTTTGCTGAATTAGGTGAAGAGGTAAAAGTAGTGCGCAATGATGAAATCGCTGTAGAAGACATTACCAAGTTAAATCCTGCACGGATCTGTATTTCACCTGGGCCTTGTAGTCCAGCTGAAGCAGGGATCTCGGTGGATACCATCAAGCGCTATGCTGGCCATATTCCAATTCTCGGTGTTTGTTTGGGCCACCAAGCGATAGGTGAAGCATTTGGAGGGAAAGTTATTCGCGCCCAAAAAGTGATGCACGGCAAGACAGACAGCATTCATCACACCGGGGTTGGCGTATTTAAGAACCTACCTGATCCATTTAAAGTCACTCGTTACCACTCATTGGCGATTGAAAAAAGCTCCTTACCAGCCATGCTTGAAATCACTGCCACCTCCTCTGATGGAGAAATCATGGGAGTTCGCCATAAGGAACTTGCTGTTGAAGGTGTGCAATTCCATCCTGAATCCATTCTTTCTGAGTATGGACATGCGCTGCTCAAAAACTTTTTACTGAATACCTAAGATCTTTTACTAAGTTCTCTTACTAAGCTCTCTCAATTACCGCCTTATGCCAATTACTCCACAAGAAGCCTTACAACGCTGCATCGAACATCGCGAGTTATTTCATGATGAGATGACAGCCATGATGCGCCTCATCATGAGCGGTGAAATGTCACCAGAGCTCGTGGCTGGTCTATTGGTGGCTTTGCGGACTAAAAAAGAAACCGTTGGCGAAATCGCTGCTGCCGCTAAAGTCATGCGGGAGTTTGCAACTCCGGTAAAAGTAAATGACCGTAACCATTTGGTGGATGTTGTTGGTACCGGTGGCGATGGCGCACATACTTTCAACATCTCCACTGCAGCAATGTTTGTTGCTGCAGGCGCTGGTGCAAAGATTGCCAAACACGGTAATCGCAGTGTGAGCAGTAAATCTGGTAGCGCAGATGTTTTAGAGGCGCTAGGAGTAAACCTAGCCGTGACTGCAGATCAGGTGGCTCACTGCATTTCAACCATTGGCGCAGGTTTTATGTTTGCTCCAAACCATCACCCTGCAATGAAGAATGTCGTACCTATTCGCAAGCAACTGGGCGTCAGAACGATATTCAACATCCTTGGTCCTCTCACTAATCCAGCGGATGCAAAACGCATCTTGATGGGCGTATTTCATCCTGATTTAGTTGGTATTCAGGCTCGTGTTTTACAAGCGCTTGGAATGGAACATGCCCTCGTCGTATATGGACGTGATGGTCTCGATGAGATTTCTTTAGAGGGACCTACTTTAGTTGGTGAGCTAAAAGAGGGTCAAGTGCGTGAATATGAAATTCAGCCACAAGATTTTGGCTTGAGTACTGCCCCTAGCAATAGCTTTAAAGTGGCCAACGCCGAAGAATCCAAAAAGATTGTTCTAGATGTACTTGATGGAAAATCTGGCTCTGCAAGCGATATCGTTTGTCTCAATGCCGGGGCCACACTTTACGTAGCTGGAGTAGCAAAAGACATTGCTAGTGGCATTGCGTTGGCTAAAACAGCAATTGCCTCTGGAGCGGCTCGTCAAAAGT
>JACCDH010343028.1_pt1 | contig 18492 bp, 19 predicted proteins | sample 7442481 | NCBI WGS metagenome assembly JACCDH01 (sample SAMN15323433, study PRJNA562643) | freshwater metagenome | isolation source: river surface water | place: USA:Blue River Watershed | collected 2017-08-15 | reverse complement strand
CGTCGCGAAATCGGCCATGGTGCACTTGCTGAGCGCGCTCTCGTTCCAGTTCTTCCAACTCGTGAAGAGTTCCCATATGCAATTCGCCAGGTCTCTGAGGCGCTTGGTTCAAATGGATCAACCTCAATGGGCTCTGTCTGTGCATCAACACTGTCGATGCTTCAAGCAGGCGTTCCTCTGAAGGCACCTGTTGCAGGTATTGCAATGGGTCTTATCTCAGATGATGTCGATGGCAAGGTTGAGTACGTTGCATTGACAGATATCTTGGGTGCAGAAGATGCATTCGGAGATATGGACTTTAAGGTCGCTGGAACAAAGGATTTCGTTACAGCACTCCAGCTCGATACCAAGCTTGATGGAATCCCAGCATCTGTTCTTGCTGGAGCACTTCACCAAGCAAAGGAAGCTCGTCTTGCCATCCTTGATGTCATGAACGAAGCAATCGATGCTCCAGATGAGATGAGCCCATTTGCTCCTCGCATCATCTCAGTCAAGATTCCTGTCGATCAGATCGGTGCGGTTATCGGTCCTAAGGGCAAGATCATCAACCAGATTCAAGATGAGACTGGTGCAGATATCTCAATCGAAGATGATGGAACTATCTACATCGGCGCAGTCGACGGACCATCAGCAGAGGCTGCTCGTGCGCAGATCAATGCGATTGCAAACCCACAGATGCCAGAAGTTGGCGAGCGTTACCTCGGTACCGTCGTCAAGCTTGCAGCATTTGGTGCCTTCATCTCATTGATGCCAGGTAAAGATGGCTTGCTCCACGTATCTCAGATCCGCAAGATGCATGGTGGAAAGCGAATCGAAAACCTTGAAGAAGTAATGAAGGTTGGAGATAAGATTCAGGTTGAAATTGGTGAGATCGATCCAAAGGGCAAGCTCTCACTCGTTCCTGTCCTAGAAGACGGTTCAACTCCGGCAGCTGAATAAAAAGCGGCCAATGTCTGTAAAGAGATTCGTTCACTCAAGTGGCCTTCGCATCGTTACGGAAGAAGTTCCGTCGGTGCGAAGCGCCGCTGTGGGAATCTGGGTCAATGTAGGTTCACGTGATGAAACCCCGGCAGTTGCTGGGGCTTCTCACTTTCTAGAGCACCTGCTCTTTAAAGGTACAACTCGTCGTAGTGCGCTAGAGATCTCTTCATCGATCGAGGCAGTCGGCGGTGAGATGAATGCATTTACCAGCAAGGAGTACACCTGCTTCTACGCACGTGTAATTGATACAGATCTACCGATGGCTATTGATGTCGTCAGCGATCTGATTACATCATCAATTGTCAGCGCTCTCGATGTTGATGCAGAGCGCAAGGTCGTGCTCGAAGAGATTGCAATGCGCGATGATGATCCAAGCGATTTAGTTCATGATCTCTATGCCGAGACTTACTATGGAGATACTCAATTAGGTCGTCCAATTCTTGGAACCATTGACTCCATTAATTCGATGTCACGCAATTCAGTATTTAATTACTACAAGAAGCGCTACCTTCCGCAAGATTTAGTTGTTGCAGTTGCTGGAAATATCAAACATAAGAAGGTTGTTGAGATGGTCGAGCGCGCATTGAGCGCCGATGGCTTCCTCGATGTGAAAGGTACGCCACAGATCCGTGGAAACGAAGCTGTGCGCAAGGCTAAGCAGACCCTAGTCGGATTGATTACCCGCAAGACAGAGCAAGCTCATATGTTCTACGGTATGGAAGGCGTTGCTCGCCATGATGATCGTCGCTTTGCGATGGGAATTCTCGCCTCAGCACTTGGTGGGGGAATGTCATCGCGTCTCTTCCAAGAGATTCGTGAAAAGCGCGGACTTGCATACTCTGTCTATGCCTACGCTCAACAATTTGCTGGCTCTGGCCAGATTGGTTTCTATGCTGGATGTAATCCGGCAAAGGCCATTGAAGTCATTGAAATCATCCGCGAGGTTTTAGCCGATGTCGCAGATCACGGAATGACACACGAAGAGATTGATCGCGCCAAGGGTGCGGTGCGTGGCTCACTTGTCTTGAGCCAGGAAGATAGCGGCTCACGCATGTCACGAATTGGCAAGAATGAGATCGTCTACGGCCACGTTATGGGCTTTGATGACATCTTGAAGGAGATCGCAGCAGTTACCCATGAAGATGTCCGTAAAGTCGCTAGCGAGTTTCTGACTAAAACGCCTACCCTTGCCCTAGTGGGTCCATTTAAGAGTGAGAGTACTTTTGAGAAAGTACTTGCGAAGGGACGTTAGGCGATGATCAAAGTTGGAGTACTCGGTGCTCGCGGTCGCATGGGCGCAGAAGTCGTCAAGGCTGTTGAAGCATCATCTGATTGCACACTTGTGGCAGCACTAGATCTTGGTGATTCACTTGACCAACTAATCAGCGCTGGAGCTCAGGTCGTCGTAGATTTCACAACGCCTGATTCAGTTATGGCAAACCTTGAATTTTTAATCTCACATAAAATTCACGCAGTTGTAGGTACCACTGGTTTCGATGATGCTCGCATGGCAACCCTCACCTCACTTTCCAAGGCAAATCCAGAAGTGGGCGTACTGATCGCTCCCAACTTTGCAATTGGCGCGGTTTTGATGATGGAGTTTGCCGCAAAGGCTGCTCGTTACTTTGAATCGGCAGAGATCATTGAGCTCCACCATCCACATAAGGTCGATGCTCCTTCAGGAACAGCCACCCGCACAGCCTCACTCATGTCAGATGCTCGAAAGAGCGCAGGGCTTTCTGCGATGCCAGATGCCACAACTTCATCTATGGATGGTGCACCTCGTGCACGTGGTGCACTTGTTGGCGATGTTCCTGTTCACTCAGTGCGTTTACGTGGACTTATTGCTCATCAAGAAGTTCTCCTTGGTGGCCCGGGTGAGACGCTTTCAATTCGCCATGATTCACTCGATAGGGCAGGATTTATGCCAGGAGTTCTACTAGGAATTCGCAGCGTTATCTCAAAGCCAGGAATAACCTTCGGCCTTGAGCACTTTATGTAAGGAGAGAGAAAATGTCAGCTAGCCAAATAACGATGTACTCAGCTGAATGGTGTGGGGATTGCCGCCGTTCAAAGAGATTGCTGGCAGAACTTGGAGTGGAGTACACACTCGTAGATGTTGAGAATGATCCAACTGCTGCAGCCAAGGTTGTAGAGATCAATGGCGGAGCGCAATCAATTCCTGTTATCGTCTTTAGCGATGGAACGCATTTAACTGAGCCTTCAGATAATGATCTCAAGGCAAAGCTTGAAGCTCTCCAGATTATTTAGTTCGATAATCTAGTTTTACTGAAGGTGATAGAGCCCGGCAGATGTTGCCGCAGCGCTGACCACAACTAATGCAAATGGCGCTCTGAGAATGAGTGCAATCACGGCAACGGCAAGCCCTGCAAGGCGTTGATCTATCACAAGAGATTTTCCACTGGTAAAACTCTGTACTGCGACTAGTGCGCTCAAGAGTGCAATCGGAATCAGTGCGTTGATCTTGAGCACGCGAGGATGGCTCAGCCACTTTTCGGGAACGCTATGGCCCAAATATTTAAGCAAGAAGGCGATGACACTTGTAGCAATCAGACCAATCCAGAGGGCGTCCATACTCACTTCCATACGCGAGCCCGTAGTCCAAAGAGAACAGCAAGGAGCGCTGTTGAGATAATAGGTACACCTGCTGGGACATAAGGTGTGAGGGCAAGTGCCAAGGCAAGGGCTGAGACTGCAAGTAGACGTTCATTCTTTCCAGTCAAACGCGGCCAGACCAATCCAAGGAATGCTGCGGGCACTGCGGCATCAAGTCCAAAGGCAGCAGGATCTCCCATGGCTTGTGCGCCAAGTGCGCCAAGAAGAGTGAAGAGATTCCAGAATATGTAGACACCGATTCCTGTGTACCAGAAACCTTGCTGCATATTCTTTCTGCCATTTTTCTCAAGAGAGATCGCAACGGCAGTTGACTCATCAATGGTGAGCTGAGCGGCGATGACCTTCTTTAATCTGCGTGTGCGAAGAATCGGCGCCATCTGTAGGCCGTAGAGAAGATTGCGCGTTCCAAGTAACGATGCAGTTGCAGTTGCACTCAACGCAGTTCCGCCAGAGCCCATCACTCCAACGAGAGCAAATTGTGATGCGCCAGAAAATGTAAGGAGGGAGATCAAGCAACTCTGCAGAACCGAAAATCCAGCCGCGACACTTGCCGCCCCAAAGGCGACACCATAGGCACCAACAGGGAGCGAAACGCTCAATGATTGGGTGAGGGTGGCACGGTTCACTGCAGACACGGAGGCATTCTGCCGCAGATATCCGCCACTGGGAAGAAGGCGCTGGGTATGGTGCGACCATGGCTGAAGAAGTGATCTTTCGTGACGATGTTACTGTTGAATTAATTAAGGCAAGTGCAAGTGATGCCGATGTCATCTGGGCTGCTCGCGTCTCAACTGCTGGCGAACAATCTATGGATGAAATTGGTGAAGATCCTGCACGTTCTGCCGGCCTGATTAATTACCTCGCACGCGAACGTCATGGCTCTCCATTTGAACATACATCGATGACATTCTTTATCTCAGCGCCGATCTTTGTATTCCGTGAATTCATGCGCCACCGTATTGCTTCATATAATGAAGAGAGCGGTCGCTATCGCGAACTCAAGCCAGTCTTTTACGTTCCTTCAAAAGAGCGCAAACTAGTTCAAGTTGGTAAGACAGGTGCCTACACCTTTGAAAATGGAACTCCAGAGCAATTTGATATCACTGTTAGCTCAATGAAAGAGGCATATCTGGTTGCCTATGAGAGTTATCAGAAGATGCTTCAGGCAGGTGTTGCTCGCGAAGTTGCACGCGCAGTTCTTCCTGTTGCAACTTACTCATCAATGTATGTGACGATGAATGCACGCGCCTTGATGAACTTCTTATCTCTGCGCACATCCCGCGAAGGATCGCATTTTCCAAGCTACCCACAACGCGAGATCGAAATGGTGGCCGAGAAGATGGAAGTCGAGTTCGCCAAGTTAATGCCGCTGACCTACGCAGCCTTTGAAAAGTCAGGTCGCGTCACACCGTAATCGCCACAATCACTCAGTGACTTGATTATTGAAAGGCGTTGGCAGGCACGATAGGGTAGCCACATGACAACGCCGGCACCTTTTGGACGCCTCATCACGGCAATGATTACCCCCTTTGCCAAGGATGGGTCGATCGATTGGGATGGCGTTGCAAAACTTGCAACTCACCTGGCAGATCATGGCCATGATGCGATTGCAGTCAATGGCACAACCGGTGAAGCGCCCACAACAAAATCCTCTGAAAAATTAGAGATCATTAAAGTTGTAAAGAGCACCGTTGGATCTCGAGTCAAAGTTCTCTCTGGTGCAGGCGATAACGAAACTTCCTACACCGTCGAACAGGCAAAGCGATCTGCTGAAGCTGGCGCCGATGGATTACTCATTGTTGCTCCGTATTACAACAAACCTCCACAAGCAGGTATCGAGGCTCACTTTAAGGCGGTTGCCGCCGCCACTGATCTTCCCATCATGATGTATGACATTCCTGGTCGCACAGGTGTTGAGATTGAAAGCGATACGATCGTTCGTCTCTTTGAACTTCCAAATATTGTCGCCTTGAAGGATGCCAAGGGAAATCTTGCAGCCACCTCTGATGTAATCGCACGTTGTGGAATTCCTGTCTACTCTGGCGATGACATTCTCAATCTGCCATTTCTCTCTATTGGCGCAGTAGGTTTTGTTTCTGTTTGTGGCCATACAGTAGGTAACGAACTTAAGGCGATGCTCGATGCATGGTTTGCCGGCGACACCGCTCGAGCCCTTGAGATCCACCAGAAATTAATCCCAGTTTTCAAGGGAACTTTCAGAACACAAGGCGCAATTTTGACCAAGGCTGCAATGACACTCATGGGACTTCCTGGTGGTACAACCAGACTCCCACTTGTCGATGCAACCCCTGCACAGATTGCTACTCTGCGAGAAGATCTCATCGCAGGTGGCGTGCAGCTTAATTAACCTCATATGACGCATCCGCATCCAGGTTTAGGAACACCTCCCACTCTAGTTTCAGGTGGTCTTCGCATTGTTGCACTCGGTGGAATCGCCGAGATTGGCCGCAACATGACTGTCTATGAGACAAAGGGAAAGTTGATTGTCGTCGATTGTGGCGTTCTCTTCCCTGAAGATAATCAACCTGGAATTGATCTGATCCTTCCTGATTTTTCATATATCCGTGAACGGCTAGACGATGTCATCGCCATCGTTTTAACGCATGGACATGAGGACCACATCGGTGCAGTTCCATATCTCTTGCGTGAGCGCGGAGATATCCCTCTCTACGGTTCGCCTCTAACTTTGGCTTTGATTACCGCCAAATTGAAAGAACATCGAATTACTGCAATCACTCGAGAAGTTCGCGAAGGAATGACAGAAGATATTGGCCCATTTGAACTGGAATTTGTCGCAGTCAACCATTCAATCCCAGATGCTCTAGCTATTTCAATTCGCACCGATGCAGGTCGCGTCCTACATACAGGTGACTTCAAAATGGATCAGCTTCCATTAGATGGTCGCCTGACAGATCTTCGCACCTTCGCCCGTATGGGGGAGGAAGGCGTAGATATCTTCCTCGTTGACTCAACAAATGCCGATGTTCCAGGATTTACACCTTCAGAACGCGAAATCATGCCAGCGCTCAATCGGGTTATTGCCTCAACCAAGCGACGCGTGATCGTCGCCTCTTTCTCCTCGCACGTGCATCGCGTCCAGCAAGTAATCGATGTTGCAGCAGAGCATGGCCGTAAAGTTGTATTCATCGGTCGCTCAATGGTGCGCAATATGAAGATTGCGCAAGAGATGGGCTATCTCACCGTTCCGCCAAATATGGTTTTGGATGCCAAGGATCTAGAAACATATGGTGATGATGTTGTCTTGATCTGTACCGGTTCACAAGGTGAACCAATGGCTGCACTCTCTCGCATGGCAAATGGAGACCATCAGATCCGCGTCGGCGATGGCGATACAGTGATTTTGGCATCCTCGCTTATTCCAGGAAATGAAAACTCGGTCTTTAGGGTGATCAACGAACTCACACGCTTTGGTGCAAAGGTGGTTCATAAGGCAAATGCGATGGTCCACGTCTCAGGACATGCCGCCGCTGGAGAGCTCCTCTACTGTTACAACATCGTGAAGCCAAAGTACGCACTTCCAGTTCACGGTGAATGGCGACACCTCAAGGCAAATGCGCAGTTGGCGATCGAATCTGGCGTCCCACGCGAGAACGCATTTATTATCGAAAATGGAATCGTTGTCGATCTGATCGATCATGTGGCTGAGGTTGTTGGCGCGGTGCCATGCGGCTTTGTCTATGTAGATGGACAGAGCATCGGAGATATCACCGAAGCGTCTTTGAAAGATAGAAGAATTCTCGGAGAAGAGGGTTTCATCTCCGTCTTTGTCGTAGTTGAAGCTCAGAGCGGCAAGATCATTTCGGGGCCAGATATCCATGCCCGTGGATTTAATGAAGATGAAGCGCTCTTTGATGAAGTCAAAGCCCAGATCGAAAAAGCGCTTGCAAAAGCCGTTGCAGATGGAATTGATGGAACACATCAACTACAGCAGGTCGTTCGACGAACAATCGGCAATTGGGTCGGACAAAAACATCGACGCCGTCCGATGATTGTTCCCGTAGTTGTTGAGGTCTAACTGATAATATAAAAGGTGTGGCCAAGAAAAAGACTCGCACTAAGCAGGGTTCATCCCTACCTGCTGTAGCAGGACGCGCAATCTCGGCCACCTGGTCAGCACTGGCAAAAGCCTTCGGTTCCACGGTCAGATTCCTCGCTCGCGGTGCTAAAGATCTCGATCCGGCACATCGCCGTGACGGCGCAGGGCTTCTCATTCTTATTCTTGCGCTTGCGGCCTTGGTAGGCACCTGGTTTAAATCTGAAAGTATCTTGAGCGATCTTCTCTATGCCATCTTCTACGGAGCATTTGGAAAGATCGGCTTCTTTGCGCCGATCGTCCTTGGCTACTTTGCGGTCCGTATCTTCAAAAACCCAGAAGATACAAAATCATTGGGACGTATTGTTATTGGCATCTTGCTTCTTCTCATCTCAAGTACTGGCTTTATCCACTTTGTCTCAGGATTTGCCGCCCCTGCCGATGGCGCGACAGCGATGCGCAACGGTGGAGGCTTACTCGGTTATGGAGTCTCTCTGCCGCTTGAGCGGCTAATGACTGAAGTTCTTGCGCAACCGTTTCTTATCTTGCTCTTCTTCTTTGGTCTTCTTGTTACAACGGCGACTCCATTTTCTGCTGTGCTTGCCAAAATTTCTGCACTCTTTTCTTGGATCTGGAATAAGCGCCCAGAGCGCACCGAAGAAGAGTTCGAAATTACCGATACTCCTCCTTTTGATACACCAGTAGTGGGTTGGAACCAAGAGCCAGAAGATGAAGAGCTCCTTGATGAAGATGAGTTTGATAAAGAATTTACCGTTGAGACACCACGTCCACCGGTGGCTGCAACGCCTGTAGCTTCCAGCGGGGGAGTAGCAAAGCGAATCGAGCAGTTGTTGCTTACTGGTGATTCCACTTACGAACTCCCATCACAAGATTTGCTTCGTACAGGCCCTGCCTCAAAGAGCAAGAGCAAGGCTAACGACACAGTTGTTGCAGCCCTTACTGAAGTATTTAAGCAATTTGAGATTGATGCCGAAGTGACGGGATTCATGCGTGGTCCAACAGTGACTCGTTACGAGGTTGAGCTTGGTAACGCAGTTAAGGTTGAGCGCATCACAGCGCTAGCAAAAAATATTTCATATGCTGTAGCCAGCAGCGATGTTCGTATCCTTTCGCCGATTCCTGGTAAATCTGCCGTCGGTATTGAAATTCCAAATACTGACCGTGAAATCGTCGCTTTAGGCGATGTCATGCGATCTTCAGTTGCCGGCCAGGATCACCACCCAATGCTGGTAGCCCTCGGCAAAGATGTCGAAGGCAACTTTGTCTGCGCAAACCTTGCCAAGATGCCACACCTCCTTGTTGCAGGTGCAACAGGTGCTGGTAAATCATCAATGATCAATGCGATGATCTCTTCGATTTTGATGCGAGCGACCCCAGATGATGTACGCCTTGTATTGATTGATCCTAAGCGCGTAGAGCTGACCGCTTATGAGGGAATTCCACATTTGATTACACCGATTATTACCAACCCCAAGAAGGCAGCCGATGCACTTACTTGGGTGGTACGTGAAATGGATCTGCGATATGAGGATCTGGCAACATTTGGATTTAGACATATCGATGATTTCAATAAGGCTGTGCGCGCAGGGAAGGTAAAGCCTCCTGAAGGTAGCGATCGCATTGTTGAGCCATACCCTTACCTGCTTGTCATAATCGATGAGCTTGCCGATTTGATGATGGTTGCAGCTCGTGAGGTAGAAGAGTCAGTAGTTCGCATTACCCAACTCGCACGATCTGCTGGTATTCACTTAGTTCTCGCAACTCAGCGCCCAAGCGTTGATGTGGTTACCGGTTTGATTAAGGCGAACGTTCCTTCCCGACTTTCATTTGCCACATCATCACTTGCAGATAGCCGCGTTATTTTAGATAGCCCTGGTGCTGAAAAGCTTGTCGGACAAGGCGATGGTCTCTTTATTCCAATGGGAGCATCGCGCGCTATCCGCATTCAAGGCGCCTACATTTCAGAGCGCGAGATCGAAGCAATTGTTGGCCATGTAAAGAAGCAACTCTCACCTCGTTATCGCGAAGATGTCACAGCTCCTCCTGCATCGACCAAGCAGATTGATAAGGAGATTGGTGACGATCTTGATCTCTTGTGTCAGGCAGTTGAGCTGGTAGTAGGAACCCAATTTGGATCGACATCAATGTTGCAACGTAAGTTGCGCGTTGGTTTTGCAAAGGCTGGACGTTTGATGGACTTGATGGAGTCGCGAGGAATTGTTGGACCGTCAGAAGGTTCTAAGGCGCGCGTTGTGATGGTCAAGGCAGATGAACTGGAATCGGTTTTAGCCACGCTCCGCGATTACTAGCATCACCTTCTCACCCGACAAATATCACCCGATCAGGGCTAGGTTGAATGGTCCCTCTCACCCTACAATTTTCTCGTGGGGTTTGATAATCACCCCCCACCAATCGAGATTGTTGGTGACATGAAACTAGGCGAGGGTCTACGACGAGCACGCGAAGATGCGGGCTTGAACCTTGACGAACTCGCACACATAACAAATTTGCGCAGTAGTTTGATTTTGTTAATCGAAAAAGATGACTTTTCGCAGTGTGGTGGCGATACATATGCCCGCGGACACATCAGAAATATTGCTCGCGCAGTTGGAGCATCGCCCGAATCATTTTTAGCACAGTTCGATGCAGAGCATTCAACCGATTCACGTTCAATCCACGCGCAATTAGTTGATAACAATGCAGCGGCAATCCGCAGCGAGAATAGAAAGTTATCGTGGAAAGTTCTTGCAGGTGCATCACTTTCGATCGCAGTACTTATAGGTGTTGCGCAATTTTCAATCAATGCTCTCGACTCCGAAACCACGACGAGCGAACTCATCGCTGAGCCGGTAGATCCCTCAGCTGCTCCGGTGACACCGTCAGCAACACCGTCAGCGATACCATCTGTATCGCCATCGGCAACCGCGGCAACGGCATCTTCAACAGGTAGACCATTGCAATTAGTCATCGCGGCGACTCGAGGAAATTCAAATATCCATGTAGTAGTTGCTGGAGAAACGCTCTACAAGGGCCCACTATTCCAAGGTGAAGAGAAGACATTTGTTGGCGAAAACTCCATATCAATCTACTTAGGAAATGCAGGAGATCTAGATTTAACTCTCAATGGTGAGAAATTGGCTCCCTTGGGCGAACGAAATCAGGAAATACGTAAGACTTTTAGAGCCAAGTAAGGCGCCACACTGTACTATCTGACAAATGAGTCGGACCGTTGCAATTATTACGATGGGCTGCGCCCGTAACGATGTTGACTCCGAAGAGTTAGCAGGTCGCCTCGAAGCAGATGGCTGGACCTTGGTCGATGATGTTGAAAATGCCGAAGTTGCTGTTGTAAATACCTGTGGATTTATCGAATCAGCCAAGAAGGATTCAGTCGATGCCCTACTCGAGGCAAATTCACTCAAGGGTCATGGAACTACGCGTGCAGTTGTTGCAGTTGGATGCATGGCCGAGCGATATGGAAAAGAGTTGGCAGAGGCCCTGCCTGAAGCCGATGCAATTCTAGGTTTTGATGATTATCAAGATATCTCAGCACGCCTGCAATCAATTATTTCCGGGCAGAGCCATGTTGCACATACTCCGCGAGATCGCAGGTCGCTCTTGCCGATCGCACCCGTTGATCGCGCCAAAGCTCGCGACGAGAACTATGAGTCGTCACTTGGCGCAGGAGGTTCACTCTTTCGCAAACGTCTAGGTGATGCTCCGTGGGCGCCGCTCAAGATTGCATCCGGATGTGATCGCAGATGTTCCTTCTGCGCGATTCCATATTTCCGAGGCTCATTTATCTCTCGCCGTCCGACCGAAGTATTGCAAGAAGCCGAATGGCTAGCCCAGAACGGCGTAAGCGAACTCTTTTTAGTCAGCGAAAATACGACCTCGTACGGAAAAGATTTAGGCGATCTGATGTTGATGGAGAAGATCCTCCACGAATTCGGCGAGATCAAAGGCGTTGAGCGTGTTCGCCTTTCATATCTGCAGCCAGCAGAGATGCGCCCATCATTGCTGCAGGCGATGATTTCAACGGAGAAAGTTGCGCCTTATTTTGATCTCTCATTCCAGCATGTAAGTCCAACTCTTTTGCGTCGCATGCGTCGCTTTGGAGATAGTGAGAAATTCTTGCATCTGATCACCCAGATCCGCGCGCTCTCACCAGAGGCAGGGATTCGTTCTAACTTTATCGTTGGATTCCCGGGGGAGACTCAAGAAGATTTCGATCTCTTGGCAGATTTCATTACACAGGCCCAGTTAGATGCGATCGGAGTATTTGGTTACTCAGATGAGGATAAGACTGAGGCCCTCGACCTTAGCGATAAGGTCGATGCTGAAATCATTGCAGAACGAGTTGAATCACTCTCATCTTTAGCCGATGAAATGGTCTCGCTCCGCGCCGCCTCTCGCATCGGCGAGCAGGTTCGTGTTCTCATTGAAGATGAAGAGAACCAAGAGGGACGCGCAGCTCACCAGGGTCCAGAAGTAGATGGCACCACATCATTTGTAGGTACATCATTTAAAGTTGGACAGTATGTCGACGGTATTGTCACTCAATCTCTCGGAGCGGATTTGGTAGCTCGCCCACTATGAAAAAGTACTTCTCGCCAAATGCGATCACCATCTCGCGCATTCTGCTTATTCCATTTGGCGTCTATGCCATTTTTAAAAATGGTGGCGATGATTCAACCTGGCAAGTAATCGCCTGGTGCATCTACTTCGTACTTGGAATGTCAGATCTGCTTGACGGTCACCTGGCGCGTGCAACCAATCAAGTCAGCGAACTTGGAAAGTTTCTAGATCCAGTTGCCGATAAGGCGCTCATTGGCTCTGCGATGATCTCGCTCTCTCTGCTCGATAGATTCCCATGGTGGATTACGATCGTAATTCTGGCTCGAGAAATCGGAATCACACTCTTTCGGATCGCAGTGATTAAAGGTGGCGTAATTCCGGCAAGCCGCGGCGGAAAGATTAAGAGCACCTTTCAGAGCTTTGGAGTTGGCTTCTTTATGTTGCCTATGCCTGAGAGCCTCTATTGGTTTAGAGATGGCTTTATCGCGATCGCAATTATTCTCACTATCGTGACCGGCATTAACTATGTACGATTGGCGATGAAGAGACCGAAGTAGCAATCAAGGCAAGGGGGAGTAATGACACTTACCTCAGAGATCGCCACGATGGTCAAGGAAGTAATTGCGACCCTTTCCTCGCATAACCAGACTCTGGCTACCGCCGAATCAATTACCGCCGGTGGATTAAGTTCTGCAATCACCTCAGTTGAGGGCTCATCTCAAATCTTTCTGGGTGGAATCGTTGCCTATCAAGATAATGTAAAGGCGAACGTTCTAGGCGTCGATCAAAAAACCATCGATCAACATACTGTTTATAGTCAAGAAGTCGCACTTGCAATGGCGAAGGCTGTTCGCGACAAGTTTGGCTCCACGTGGGCAATCGCAACAACTGGAGTAGCAGGGCCAGGGCCAGCAGATGGGGTTGCAGCAGGTACGGTCTGGGTTGTCATTGATGGGCCGGTAACCCAGAGCCTTGAGCTCTCATTGTCGGGTGAGCGCGAAAGCGTGCGAAACGCGACCGTTGCCACTGCAATCGGCTCATTTACGCGTATCCTTAGAGAACGAAATAGCAAGTAGAGGGGAGTGGTTGTGATCTTGTTACGTGAGGCAGTCGGCAGCTCTCTTCGCGCTGCCCGCACAGAGCAATCGCGCACACTTCGCGATGTCGCGCGTGAAGCACGAGTATCACTTGGCTATCTCTCGGAAGTCGAACGCGGTCAGAAAGAAGCATCTTCTGAGCTTCTCAATGCAATCTGTGAGGCCCTGGGTTTACAACTTTCTACACTCATGAGTGATGTCACTCTTCAGATCGCATCTGGCGAGATCGCGAAGCTCTCTGTTGTCGACGCAGCCTAAGTACGCCACTCAAGGCGCTTCACATCGCCGAACTGAAGAGGCAATCCTCCAAGGAACAAAAGAGTTGATTGCAATTCAAGGTCTTTCAAAGATTTCCATGATTGATATTTCAGCAACATCTGAGGTTGCGCGCGCGACTTTATATAATCACTTTCGCGATAAGAGTTCTGTCGTTGAAGCACTCCTTGCCTCTGAAATCTCTCGAATCATTGATCAAGCACAATCTGTTGGAACTCCAGCCGATGCCCTTGAATTCCTCTCGATTGCAATTTCATCAGATACCGCTCTGGCCGGGTTGCGCCAACATGACCCTGCGCTAATTGCCCAGCTTTTAATCCATAGCGAACACCCTCTCTATCTTGATCTTGCGCGAGCGATATTTGCACTGACCCAATCTCAGAGTGCCACTGGCCTTGCAATGCGTTGGTTGATCGGCCAGGTTGTTCAGCCGCTTACGCCAGAGCAGTCGCGTGAACAGGCAGCCCTTCTCGTTGAGAACACCCTCTTCTAAATTCTGTAGATGCATATGGATCGCACCTGATGAGGATTTCAGATCTACGTAACCGGATAGAACTATCTTTTGGAAGCGACTGGGCCGCCTCTTTCTGCAAAGACATTGCACTTTCTGAACTTGGAAGCAAGAGCGTTGATGAAGCTCTGGCAAGTGGTTATGAGGCCGCAGATATATGGCGCGCAGTGTGTGCTGCACACCCCGTCGAGACCCTTGCACACAAGTACTAACTGCAAGTTATTTGCATAATTTCTTGAGGTAGATCACTCACATTCGCTGCTGCTCAAAATTGATCTGGCGCCACTTTAAATCTACAGTACTCCCATGTTTACTAAACGACGCGTGATTGATTACTGCCGCGTTGCAACATCTATCTGTTGCTAATTACTTTTCTCAACCCGTTTTTCTTTGCATTTCACCTTTAATTTAAACCTAACCAACTAATCAAAATAGAGGATTACTATGTTTACTATCAATAAGAAGGTAATTGCAGCGGCATCGTCGCTTGCAGTTTTAGCACTTACAGCAACATCGCTTACACCGGCACAGGCAGCTCCAAAGAATCAGGCTCGCTCCGTTGTTTCAGCAGATTGGGTTGAGAAGAATCTCAACGATCCAAAGGTTGTCATCGTCGAGGTGAGCACCGAGCCTGGTATCTACGAGCGTGGCCACATTCAGAACGCTGTAAAAATCTCATGGCATACAGATCTCGTTGATACTGTAAATCGCGATGTTGTTTCAGCTGCCAAGTTCCAGAAGTTTGCCCAGAACGCTGGAATAAGTCAGGATTCAACAGTTGTGTTGTACGGCGATAAGAACAACTGGTTTGCAGCATGGGGTGCGTGGATCTTCAACCTTTATGGCGCCAAGGATGTCCGCATCCTCGATGGAGGCCGTGTGAAGTGGGAGAAGGATGGCCGCGCAATGACGACAGCTGTCCCAACAAAGCCAAAGGGTAACTTCACAAGCACACGTCTAGATAAGAGTCTTCGTGCAACGCTACTTCAGGATGTAATCCCTGTAGCAAAGAAGCGCGTCAAGGCTGATCTGATTGATATTCGTTCAGCAGATGAATTTAGCGGCAAAATTTTTGCTCCAGCTGGCTTCCAGGAGCTTGCAGTTCGCGCCGGACATATCCCAGGAGCGATCAACGTCCCTTGGGGTCTTAACGTCAATGCAGATGGAACCTTTAAGACAGTTGCTGAGTTGAAGAAGCTCTATGCCGACAGAGGTGTCGATGGCAAGCAGCCAATCATTACCTACTGCCGTATTGGTGAGCGCTCATCACTTACCTGGTTCGTGCTTAGCGAAATCCTTGGCTATGACGTAAAGAATTACGATGGCTCATGGACTGAATACGGAAATACAGTTGGAGTTCCTATTTCAAATCCATCAGGAACCGTCTGGGGAGCTAACTAATTACTACAGATACTAACTTTGATAGAGGTTCTGGTTTATCCGGAACCTCTATCGAGGCTTCTACCTGGAGTCGCGGCGATACCTATCGCACGATAGCCGCTGCTGTTCTGGCGCTATCTTTATTGGCAGGTGCATATTTGCTCTTTGGAAGAGAAGGCACTGGCGCACAGGCATCGTTCTCACTTCTTATTGGTTCTGCTCTGGGTCTGATCTTTGAAAGAGCGCGCTTCTGTTTCTTCTGTATCTTCCGCGATGCCATTGAGGATAAGAACACAACGCCTTTCCTCTCAGTTCTCACCGCCATCGCCGCTGGAAGCATTGGATATGCCATTCTCTTTGGCCAATTTCTTCCAGATACATCAACCGAATTCTTCCCACCAAATGCCCACATCGGTCCGGTCAGTTGGGTACTGATTCTCTCCGGCCTGCTCTTTGGAATTGGAATGACGCTCTCTGGTGCCTGCATCAGCGGCCACATCTATCGAATTGGTCAGGGATCTCTTCGCGCAATTCCGGCACTTCTTGGTTCACTTATTGGCTTTGGTTTAGGTTTTGCATCGTGGAATAGCCTCTATCTCTCAGCGATCAGCGATGCACCAAAGACCTGGCTACCTCACACCTTTGGATATGCCGGATCCCTTGTGATCACATTTGCGATCTTGGGAGCGATTTTCTTTTTTGCTCGCAAGTGGGGAAGTGCCTCCGAAAGCATCTCTGCACCAGCTACAGGTTCGCTCTACACCAGATTGATTATCAATCGTTGGCCGCCGCTTTTATCTGGCGCTCTCGTAGGAATTGTGGGAACAGTTGCCTACCTTCGTATTGAGCCGCTTGGAGTAACCAGACAACTGAGCACAACGGCGCGCACACTCCTTTCAGATCGTGGCTACCTTCCTGAAACTCTCGAAGGTCTAGATGTGATGAAGGGTTGCATCGCTGTTATTAGTTCAACCATTACAAATAACGGTTGGCTGATCATCGGCATCTTGGTTGCTTCCCTTGCTGCAGCGCTGGCTGGCAATAGATTTAAATTTCAAGAGATCACAGTACGCAATGGTTTTACCGCCCTACTTGGTGGAGTGCTTCTTGGCTGGTCATCCATGATCGCACTTGGCTGCACAGTGGGTGTTCTCCTCTCGGGAACACAGGCATTTGCACTCTCTGGCTGGGTCTTCTTTGCAACAGTCTTTCTTGGAACAGTTATTGGAATTAAGTTAAAGCTTCATAAGCTTTAATCACACTGCAATTACTTCCAAGACCCACGGTTCACCAGCTGTGGGTGGTGTCAGTGCGCAAGGATATTTCTCAGAGACGATGGCATAGATATCTTCAGGTGTCTTCGGGATCGAACGGCTAGTCAGCAGAGCTCTTGTTACCTCACCACGGGTCTTCTTCGACATGTGCGTGATGACCTTTCGTTCTCCATCCACCACTGTTGATGCACGGATTGCAACGGTGACATCAGCGGGTGCGCTCCAGACCAATTGATATGTAGATGAACGGCAATCGACAATCAAATCTTTCTTGTATCCGGCTAACTTCTTCTCTACAACAGGGCGCATTACAGCGTTATTGATTTTCTCTTTATAGAACTCGATGCGATCACTGGGGGCAAGGGCTCCATATTTTGCCGAAATGATGACAACGGATTTCTCACAGCGCGCTTTGGCACTTGCCGACAGCGACGGGTAATCCAGCGCCTTGTAGAGAACTCCGCTATAGACGGCCATCGCTGGCAGCGCTCCGTTGGGGGTTGGATTCTTGCCTTCAGATGGGGGCAAGAGGATCAACATGGGGCCATTCTGGGGCGTCTACGGGGTTGGGCAGGGGAGAAGGGGCGACACGCCGCCTGTGATGTCAGTGGGCGGTGCTAGTTTTCGAACAGGTGTTCGGATACCCTTATACCTGTTCAACCAGAGCGGTTCCATCTTCCGCCCACAGCTCTTCCCCAGATGCTGTGGTCCGTCGGTGGGTCTCCGTACCTTCTGGGCCGTACCCAACGGATGGCAAAGGCCAGACGTTCTACCTAAGGAGTGAAAGTGGCAGCAAAAGAAAAGCCAGATACACCAAACGATCGCGCAACATCAGATCGTCAGAAAGCCCTCGATACCGCCCTCGCCCAGATCGAACGTCAATTTGGTAAGGGTTCGGTTATCAAGATGTCTGATAAGCAGGCACAAGTTATTGAAGTTATTCCAACAGGATCTGTTGCACTCGATATCGCACTCGGTATCGGCGGACTTCCTCGCGGCCGAATCGTAGAGATCTACGGACCAGAATCTTCAGGTAAGACAACTCTCACCTTGCATGCAATTGCTAGCGCACAGAAGCAGGGCGGAATCTGCGCCTTCATCGATGCTGAGCATGCATTTGATGCAGAGTATGCAAAGAAGCTCGGCGTAGATATCGATGCACTTCTCGTTTCGCAGCCAGATACCGGTGAACAAGCTCTTGAGATCATGGATATGTTGGTCCGTTCAGGTGCTCTCGATCTCGTTGTCGTTGACTCTGTTGCAGCCCTTGTTCCTCGCGCAGAAATCGAAGGCGAGATGGGCGATTCACATATGGGTCTTCAGGCTCGCTTGATGTCACAAGCTCTTCGCAAAATTACCGGCGCACTTCACCAATCAAAGACAACAGCGATCTTTATCAACCAGTTGCGTGACAAGATCGGTGTCTTCTTCGGTTCACCTGAGACAACAACAGGTGGAAAGGCGCTCAAGTTCTATGCATCTGTGCGCCTAGATATCCGTCGCATCGAAACTCTTAAGGATGGACAAGAGTCTGTCGGTAACCGTACCCGTGTGAAGGTCGTCAAGAATAAGATGGCTCCTCCATTTAAGCAGGCAGAGTTTGACATCATCTACGGCGTTGGAATCTCACGTGAAGGTTCACTCATCGATATGGGTGTAGAT
>JACCDH011244170.1_pt1 | contig 18519 bp, 15 predicted proteins | sample 7442481 | NCBI WGS metagenome assembly JACCDH01 (sample SAMN15323433, study PRJNA562643) | freshwater metagenome | isolation source: river surface water | place: USA:Blue River Watershed | collected 2017-08-15 | reverse complement strand
AAGGAGCAATCCAATTAGTAACAAATGCTTCATTTACATATAAAAGTTCGTTTGATCCAATATGAGGAGAAGAAAGCCAAATTTTAGAATTTTGAATACTAGACATTTTCAATAACTATTTTGCCATTATTAATAACAGTATCATCAGAAATGCTAAGGCCAATGTAAATGGTTGAACCCATCCCAACGGTAACTCTTTTTCCTATTCTAACATGTCCTGCTAAAGTAGCTCCCGGAGTCAAATGGCTACTGTCTGAAATAATAGAATCATGACTTACAATTGCTCCTGAATTAACAATACAATTCTGACCTATTATCACATTAGAACCAATTATTGCCCCTGCCATAATTTGACAACCTTTATGAATTTTTGCTGTAGGTTCAATTATTGCTTTATTGTGAATAATTGATGGGATATTCACGAATTGGATTAGATGATTATAAATCTTTTCTCTTTTATTAAGGTTGCCAATAAATCCAATTCCAAGGACTGCATTACGTAGACCTTTTTTTGCCAGAAATTCAATATCATCCAACCCTCCTAAATATTTAAGCCCATATTTATAGTCTTGTGTTAAATAATCGTCGATAAATCCCACAATATTAAATTCAGAACTATGTCTCAAAATATCTATACACATTCCGGCATGGCCTCCTATCCCGACTATTACAATATCTTGTAAACTGAAATTGAAATCTTCTAAATCATTTTTAAGTTTCCCCTTAAATAATAATTCTTGTACATCCTTTTCTGTAATAACATCTTTATTTATCGAAGAAATATCTAAATTATATTTATCAATCAATATTTGTGCCTTTTTGGTGATACTAATATTAGAAGGATTTGAATCAACAATTGGAACTAGTTTATCCAATTCTATATTTAAATCAAATTCATTTAATTGACTTTCGCTAATTATTGCTAGTGGGCTTCCAATAAGTATATTTTTGTTTAAATCATGAATGACATAAACATATCCATCATATTCAGTTTCAATATCATAAGTTGCTTTTGATGTTTCTACCTCACAAATAATATCGCCGGATTTAACTCTCACATTATGTTGATGTATGACGCACAACTTAACTTCAATATCACTTGTGCCTACTTTAGGGGTATAAATAATCTTCATAATTAGTTTAATTCAAGTATATATTTTTTTACATTTGACTTATTGGGCAAAATTTCAATTTCAGCTTTTAAACTTGAAGGGATTAAATTTGAATTATGAAATCTCTTTAAAGTGAAATCACTAAAACCTTGCTCATGAATTTTACTTACTAATTCTGACCCCCAAGAAGCATAACCTGAACCCTCTTCAATAATCAATAGTTTGCTCGTTTTCATTAATGATTCTATCACACTTTTTGAATTAATTTCTGATATTAAACTTGGACAGATAATATCGCAAAAAAGCTCTTCGTCAATTAATAAATCTAATAAGGCGTCCTCAACAACATTCAATGTTTCTCCATAACAAAGAACAGTAACAGAACTTTTATGTTCAATTGGTTTAATATGAAGTTCTGGAAAAAGACTGTCATTAAATTGATATGTATAAGAGGGAAGTTTTTTCTTTGCAGTGTCTATTGTATATAAAATTTTATTTTCAATAAGCATCAATGGCATCTTTACGGACATAATAGCTTTGAAAATATAGTCGGGAGATATTCTATGATGTAAAGCAACTACAGCAAAATTATCAATACCTAAGAAAAATTTCTCTATACTTTGACTATGTGTGGGGCCATAACCACGCTTTCCTCCCATTGGAGTTCTAACTACTATCGGGCAAGAAACTTTACCATTAAACATTTTTTCAAATTTCGTTGAATGTTGTAAAATCTGGTCAAAAATCAGAGTTGTAAAATCTCCAAACATGATTTCAACAAATGTTCTGCCTGCTTTTAAAGAATAACCGGATGCAAATCCAACTATTGCAGCTTCACTTATTGGCGAATTCAAAATTCTGCCAGGGAAAAGCTCACTTAAATCCTTCGTTACTTTAAATGCTCCTCCATAATTAAACTCTGTAAATTCAGTTTTATTTTGAATGTCTTCTCCGACTAATATAATATTTTCGTTTTCAGAAAATGTATTTTTTAATGCCGAATAAATTAGTGTATTATATCTATCATTTTTAAGAATTTCTTTTGATGTATTTTCAAGAGTAAAATATGAATTTAAATCATGAGTATGTGATATATTAGCAAGAGTTGTATCTTTTTTTACTTCAATTATAATTGATTCTATTTTATTCTTTGTATAAGAAACAAAACTATCCAACTCCTCAATATTTGAAGCTATAAGATTGGATAAAACATCTATTTTTCTGAAAGATTCAATTTCACTAATTTTGCGATTATCATCACCTTTTGAGTGAGAGTTTAATCTATATGTTTGTATCTCTAAAACAACTGGTTTTGATTCAAGTCTTGCATACTCAATAGCATCTCTGCAATTTTTATCTAAATCCTCTAAATCAAAAGTCGAAGAATTAAAATACTTAACCCCAAAGCCCCCTGAACGTTGTTTTAACTCACCACGAAAAGTCTGATGAAATGATGTAGATTGCGCATAACCGTTATTTTCTACCACTATTAATAGTGGACAATCTAATACTGAAGCTAAATTTAAAGTTTCATAAACAATTCCTTCACCAAGGGTTCCATCTCCTATATATGAGACTGCAATATTGTCAACTTTTTTGCTTTTAAAATAGTATGCAACTCCTGTTGCAATTGGTAACATTCCACCTTGAATTCCATTTGATAAATAATTGTCATCCACTATATGTTGGCTACCTCCAAAGCCCCCAGATACACCACTTGCTTTCCCCATTATTTCAGAGATTAATCCCCTTATGTTACCAAATCTTGCCAAATAATGACCATGACCTCTATGATTTGAAGTGATAAAATCACCTTGTCGCAAATATTTTGACACAAATACACCAGTAAATTCTTGTCCAACTGCTGTGTGTACAGTTCCATTTAATAAGCCCTCACTAAACAATGACAACAAACGTTCTTCAACGAGCCTAATTAATGTAGCATCTTGAATTTCTTTTTTAAATAGAGTTAATAAATTATTTGTCATGTTAAGTTATTTTATAAAATTATTGTACTCCTTTTCAAGTAACCGCCAAATTTCATGCTGAGAGTATCGTTTAATTATTGTTTTTCGAGAATTAAGAATCATACTTTGTCTAAGATCTATATCTTCATGTAAAAGTCTCATTGACTTGGTAAGTGCATCTACATCTTTAACTGGCACAAGAAGCCCATTAACACCTGGAATAACAATTTCATTACATCCATTTATATCGGAACAAATCTGAGGAAGCCCCATAGCAGCAGCTTGCATAGGAACGTTTGGAAATCCCTCTCGATATGACGGAAAAACTAAAGCGTCAGATAATTTATAAAAAGGTCTTACGTCGTTTTGAAAACCGAATAAATGTATATTAGGATTATTTTCAACTAAATTTAAAGTTTCTTTAGGTAATGGGTCCAGATTCTCTTCAAAAGAGCCTACCATCACCAATATATTATTATTACCCATTTTTAAAAATGCATCTACCAATTCAACTATTCCTTTATCCTTTACAATTCTTCCAACATATAACCATACAAATGAATTTAAAGGAATATCATATTTAAGCCTAAGAGTTTCTTTACTATCAATTAAAGAATCATTTGAAAAATATATTGTATCAATCCCATTTGAACTACCACTACCAAGCACCTTATATTTATTTTTAGCAGAGGGAATTTCGTTTACTAGAAACTGATGTAATCCTTTTGAGTTTGGATAGATCTTAGTAGAAAATGAATAGGTCAATTTTTCAATATTTCGATATACAAATCTATATATACCATCTGAATTAATCCAGGGAATACCAGCTACAGTATGTAACCTTACTGGGACACCAGCAAAATAACCAGCAATCATACCTAACATCCCGGCTTTGGGAGTATGAGTATGAAGGATATCTGGTTTAATTTTTTTGAGCCAAAAAAAAATTCTAATCAACCCAATGATATCTTTAATGATATGAGGTCGCCTGATTATGGGTAATTCATAATAATTATCATCTTTAATAATATGATTAGAAGGCCCACTAGCTAAATAATAAATATGGCCTTTATTACGAAAATAATTTGCCTGCCCATTAATTAATAAAGAAATGGAAATGCTTACAGTTGTCATTCTAGCTATCACCATTCTACTTTTATTCATTTAAGGATGGAATTTTGATTTAAACTCAAGTGATTATTGGATATAACAATTTGAAGTTTATTTATTGTCTTCTAACCATGATTGAAACATCAAGATTACCCATAGTTGATGTTGCCAATTTCTCTTTCCTGACAAATGTTCATCCCACTTTATACGAATTTCTCTAGGATTGAAGAAACCTTCTCTTATCAAACGATCTTCATTCAATAATTTTTCAGCCCACTCTTTAAGTTCTCCTCTTAGCCAACTATCAAGCGGTATTCCGAATCCCATTTTGGGCCTTTCTATCAAATGTTTCGGAACATACTTGTAAAGCACTTCTCTCAAAACCCATTTTGTTGTATTATTAGAAATTTTAAAATTGAGCGGTAAACTCCACGCAAATTCCATAATTTTTGAATTTAAAAAAGGAACGCGAGTTTCTAAGGATACACCCATTGCTGCTCTATCTACCTTGCAAAGAATATCATCTGGTAAATAAGTGATTAAATCCATTCCCATCATTTGAGAAATTGGATCAATATCTAGAGAATAATGGGGCAAATTTAAGTCACGAATATCAGAATCATTTAACCCAATTATAATACTTGAAGGATCTTTCCACGATGAAATTAATTTATCATAAAGATCAAGATAACTATTGCTAGATATTACATTTAAGGCTTTATGTATTTTATCCCCAACATTTGCCTGATTAAATAATGTCCCTCCAAATGTTATTCTTCTGAAGAATAAATTATATTTTTCTGGACTAATTTTCAAAAACATTGATGAAGTAAATCTTCTAACAAATAAAGGAATTATAGAAAGCTTGTTCCAAAGCCTTTTTGTCAAAATATATCGGTTATAACCACCAAAAAGTTCATCAGCCCCGTCACCGGATAATGATACAGTTACTTTTTTCCTCGCCAATTGAGAAACTAAAAAAGTAGGAATTTGCGATGAATCAGCGAATGGCTCGTCATATAATTTTGAAAGCTTTGGTATAATTTTTTGCGCGTCAGACTCTTTTATGTAGAGTTCCGTATGATCAGTGCCTAAATAATCAGCAACAGCTTTAGCATGATGAGCTTCGTTATAATTTGGTTGATCAAATCCTATTGAAAATGTTTTTATAGGCGTATCTGATATATCTTGCATCAATGCAACAACTGTCGAGGAATCAACCCCACCAGACAAGAATGCTCCTAAAGGAACATCCGAAATCATTTGTTCTTTAATTGCACTTCTTAAAACTTTATTCAAACTTTCAACGGCATCTGTCCTATCACCGATATAAGGATTTTTATAATTACAAATTATCCTCTCAGAGGAAGACCAATAAATATTAGGCTCAAACGATTTTCGTGATAACGAAACTGTTACAAACATGCCAGGAGTAAGTTTAGAGATGCCCTTGTATATCGAATATGGGGCAGGTATGTAAGCATATTTGACATATTTACTCAATGCCCTTCTATCAATTTCAGCATTAAAAATCGGATTGTTTCTAATAGCTTTTAACTCAGAGCTAAAAAAAAATGTATCGTGCTGCCAACCACAATAAAGAGGTTTCTCTCCAAATTTATCTCTTGCTAAAGTAAGATCCATTAAAAGTGTATCCCAAAGAGCGAATGAGAACATCCCAGAGGCCAATTTTAAGGTATCACTTATACCTAATATTTCTATCGATTCTACGAGAGTTTCCGTATCAGAGGTCCCATTCCAAATAATATTACAATCATGTTTTAATAACTCCTCTCTTATTAAATTATGATTATAAATTTCCCCGTTCAATACAATTATATACCTGCCAGATTTAGACATCATAGGTTGAGCTCCAGCAGGAGACAAATCTAATATTGAAAGTCTTCGATGTCCTAAGTATATGCCATTTTCTGAATCACTCCAAAATCCATTTGAGTCAGGGCCTCTATGATATAATAAATCTGTAGTTTCTTTTAGAATAAGATTTAAATTATAACTGCTTGATTTTATGTTAGTTAAAAAACCGTTAATTCCACACATCTTTAATTATTTTATTTTTTTATTCCAACAGCACACCAAAAAGGAACAGAATCATTAAATTTAATGTTACACAATCCAGAATTAATCATCATTTTTTCTATTTCTACTTTTGTAAATCTATGCTCAAGTTGTGTACCAAAGCGATCTAATGCATCTGTTCTCATAGTATAAAAAGAAGAATCTTTATATGCACTTAAAGGAAGGTTATCTACAGGAACTCCAAATTTGTTTAATAAAAACGAGAGTCTTGATAAAGGTAGATATATAAAAATGGCAATTAAATTAGATAACCAAAACTTCATTACTTTAGGACATTTTGAAATTAGATTTCGAAAAAAATCACTAATTAAAAATAAATAATAAAACCACTTTGGCTTGTTATCAAATGCATAATATAAATAAACTAAAAATGGCGCACCAATTTTTAATTTCTTTACGCAATCATTCAATGCTAGCTGCGTATCAGGTATATGATGTAAAACTCCAAGAGAATAGCCGAAATCCATTGAACCATCTGGCACTGAAAAGCTCTCAGTTGTAGAATTATGAAATACACAATTATTAAAAGACTTCAAATTCAATTTAGCTACATTTATTGCGCTGCTAGGGTCAATACAATGAAGTATTCCAACTTTTGGAGCTACTAGCTTTGCCCATCTCCCACTACCACAACCCATGTCAAATCCACACGAATTCTGTGAAATTAACTCCCAAGGAAAAATTGAAAAATATTGATTAAAATAAGAATTAAGTTCATTACCATTTAATTCTTTTTGATCGAACCTAGTCCATTCATCACCAAATCCTTTAACAACTTTCTCGTCTATATTTTTCATACTTTATCATTCATTTTTGATTGAAAGAAATTTTCATATTGAGTAATTATTTTTTCCATATTATACTTTAATATAGTTGTTTCTTTAATAGTATTTTTATCAAAATTGAGCCAAAACTTATTCTTTAAAGCAAAATTGAATTCATTTTGAGATTTAAATATTTTGCCATTTACCCCATCTATAATAAGTTCATTCGTGCCTCCAAAACTATCAAATGCAAATATAGGAACCCCATAAACACATGACTCTAACAATGAGTTAGAAAATCCCTCATAAAAAGAACCCTGTAAAAAAACATCAGACTTTATTAATAAATCAGAAGGGTCTTCCATAAATCCATGAAATTTGATGCAATTATTTAAACCCAACGAATCAACTCTTGACTTAAGACTTTTGAGTTCACTACCCGATCCTACTATATGATATATAAAATTGAAATCAATATCATTTAGTGAATCAATTATTCTAATAATTCCCTTTTCGGGCCTTAACATAGCTATAGTTATAAAGGTTGGTATTGAGGAATTACTAAAAATTTCTTTTCTGGCATCAGGCACTTTAACTGGATTATAAATTACCTCAATATTATTTGCATTAATTTTATAATTTTCAGTCAAATCGTCCTTCATAGCAAAGGACTGACAAATAAAATTATCAAATCTCTTATATGCTACGTTTAGTAGAAAATTTTTGAAAATAGAAATCCTCCCTTTATTGTTAATACTGGGAATTGTAGACTCTCTTGCAATTAAAAGAGAATCGTATCTGAAAAATAGATCAAGTAGGCCAATAAAAGTATTTACATAAGTTAGAGTTGAAAATATAATATCTGGTTTTTCAAATTTAATAACTCTATTCAATTTTAAAAAAGAAAAAAGAACTCTCTTACAAGACAAATTATAATATTTATTTGCATTGATTTGATAAGAAAATTTAACTTGCTTGTGTATTACAACTAAAATAACTTCAAATCTAGATCTATCTAAATAATTCACTAAATGTGAAACAACCCTCTCAGATCCACCACCAGTTATTGATGGAATTACAAATAATATTTTAATTTTTTTCATTGATCAATTCTAAAAAACTTTAATCTTTTAAATCTTAAAAGAATATATGTTAGAAATCCAAAAGGCCAAAGTATTGAAATAATAACCTTACATTCCATTGGTTTTACCTTGTGCAATAAACTAATAAGACTATAACCCCTATGTTTTGAGTAATATACCAAAAGGAAAAAAGCAAATAAAAACTCTTTAAATGAGTAGAAAATATATCGAATATCCTCATTTATCAAATCTAAATATCCATAAATCAACGTGTCAACCTTAAAAGGGTTTTTATCCATATTAAACATTATGCCATCTTCAGAATGTACATAAGTCCTCAGCATTTCATTTGTTCCAAAAAAAGTATATTCTTTATATATTTTTCTCCAAATTGCTCCCTCGCCATAATAAAAATTATCTCCTACTTTAATATTAGGAAAAGGGAATTTTTTTAAAATATCTGTACGTTCAATATGCCACTTTTCGCCTGTAATTTTATGTCTATATTTAAAATCAGAATATGTATATAATCCTAAATAAGGGAAAGGAGTACCAACAAGCCCTCCATTTTCATATTTACAATTACACCAAATACCAGCACACTTATCTTTTGATTTATCGTCTAAACTAGACCAAATGTTAGTAAACACATTAAGAGTATTAAAATCAAAATAATCATCAGAATCAGCGATAAGAAAGAAAAATCCCTTAGCATGAGTAAGACCACTGTTAATCGCAATATGTTTACCTTTATTTTCTTGATAAAAATACTTTATCTCAAAATCTATGTCTTTAGATCTAAATTCACGGACCAAATCCCTAGTATTGTCAGTGGATCCATCATCAACAATAAGCCATTCAAAATTAAAAGTCGTCTGGCTACATAATGAATTGAATACACGATGTAAAGTATGAGATCTGTTATAAGTAGGAGTGAAAACTGTTATGAATAAATTATTTACCATAAAATAAGGAATAAAACTTAGCTAAAGGAGATAAAATAATAGATAAAATTTTAAAACTGTATGATGATATTTCTTTTACAATAACAAAAAAAGAAATTTTTAAAAGAAAACTTAAATACAAATACTTAAACGTATAATAAATAAAATGTAATGGGCTAAACCAAAAGTAATGATTAAACATATTTACACGATCTAACATATAAATTCTAGTGGATACTAAATTCTTACTAGAATTTAAATTATTCATTATTGAAGATTTCTTCTCCAAAAAATAAATCCTAAGTACTTCATTAATGTAAAGTGTATCATATTTCAATGCAATTCGATCCCAAATATAACCCTCACCAAAGTAGCCATTGGTATTAGTTTCAGGAAAAGAAAATTCTTTAAGTATTGACAATCTTTGCATTCCAAATTTTTCACCTTTGATCTTATGCTTATATTGACAGTCTAAACTGTTTGATATAAATAAATCAGAGGGGAATTTATCTCCTACTAATTTGCCATACTGGTCAATACATAAACCAGTAATACCAATAAACCTATCTTTATCATTTAACCTAAACCAATAATTATAAAGAGTTGAAAGACAATTATCCGATAAGGCATCATCGGAATCAAGATTAATTAAAAATTCTCCATTAGCCAGAGAATAAGCATAGGCAAAAGTTGAATGCTTACCACCATTTGATTTATAATAATATAAAATATTAAATTTCGATTTAGTTTTTAAGTCATTTATAAGACCTTCCGGGTTATCTGTTGAACCATCATCAATTATCAACCACTCAAAATCTTGATACTTTTGTTTACACAATGAATCATAAACTCGTAAAATATATTCAGATCTATTAAAAATGGGTGTGAAAACAGTAAAAAAAGGCTTATTCATACTAATACTTATCCATTTGAATAATTTTAACTAAATCGTATAAATAAATTAAATTAAAATTAAGGTAACTTGATATAAAAACATCCCGATTGTCATAGATTTCAACTGAAAATCGAAGAAAAGAAGCAAACAATAAAAATAATAATAGTAGATCATTAATTTTTGAAATTTGTTTTTCATCAATCAATATGAATAAAATGATTAAAATAAAAGCAAAGAAATAACGATCGAAAATTACATAATTATATAAATTGAAAATCAAAATCATTATTAATACCCCCAAAAGAACAAAATAACTAGATAATCTTTTTCTGGTAAAGAACCAGATAAAAACAGGGCCAATAAGAAAAAATTTAGCAAATAAACTTATTGGATTTACTTTACTAGCTAATTTATTAGTGATATAATCATTAAGATATTCTGAAGAATTAAAATCAAAAATATTAGAAATTAAAAAACTAAAAATATCTTGAAATGAAAAAAATATTCCTGATAAAGAAAAAAGTACTAATGACTTAATTAACAATGAATGTTTTTTAAAAAAATTAAATACATAAAAAATAAGAAATGGGGCAAATGAAAAATGAATTATTATAGATAATAATAAAAATAAAAAGGATAACCAAATTTTATTATTCCCAATGCAATAAAAAAATAAAAGAAAAAAACTTAATCCCAAATAAAATCTAACCCCCGAAAGAATGGAAATATAACTAATTGAGAAAAGAAAAATTAAAGTGAAAATTATAAACCTATTTCCTAAAGATTTGGAGCTAACTTTTGTGAATAATTTAGTGATTAAGAAAACGGTGAAGAAATTAAATATTCCAAATGTAACAACGGCATTTATACCAATTTTTTTGAAAATATAAATAAACAAGTAAAAAAGAAAATCTGATTGTCGTTGAAGAAAATAATAAACTACAAAGTTTTCAAATTCTTCCTCCATAGAATAATATCTTTCAATATGCCTTACGTAATCATAAGTATCTGAAGGCTGAAACAACAATGACAAAATAAATATAAACAACGAAAAACTAAAAATGCCAAAGTTTTGTTTCCTAAGAAGTTGTAGTATTGAAACTGTAAATAAGGCTAACGGACTAAACGCCAAAAATAAAAGACTAAAAAAAGCAAAAAACTTATTTTTTTCTAGCAAAATAGCAATTTTTAATAGCATAAGTTCGAACTAGAAAATCATAGCTAATCTCAATAATGAAATAGCGAAATATTCTTGGATTAACTTTATTTAGCCTTCTAAAAAGAATATAATAATATGAAAATGTAAGTTTCAAATAATTTAAAATTGAAAATTTTAAATTAAAGTTAGGGTTATAATGATGATGACATATATATAAATATTCATCATTCAGCTCCCATTCAAGATAATTTTTAAAGTTTTTTCTAATTATTATGTCATTGAGATGTAATTGCTTAACCTGGTTTAGATTACCGTTATTGTTTGAATGTATCCGATATTTTATCAATAGATTAGGCAAATTAACTAATTTCAAATTATGTTCAAGAATTATCCTACTCCAAAACTCAAAATCTTCAGCAGGTGGGAATTTTTCATCATAACGAAGACTACTACTTCTTAACATCATAGTAGACTGATTAAAACAATTTTTAAAAAGAATTCGAAAATTAATCCTATTATAATTGATCAAAGAAGTTAATTTTGAATTTATATGATTACTATTTCCATCAATTAAACTTATGTTTGAACCAACCCCAAAAACATCAGGATTGTTATGCAGATAATTAATTTGTATTTCCAATCTATCAATTTCACAAATATCATCAGAATCTATAATTGCAAAAAAATCACAATTAGATTTATTCAACAAAAAGTTTCTACAAAAAGAAATTCCCTTATTAACGTCATTTAAAAAAAAACAAATTCTAGAATCAAGCTTTGAATAATATTGAATAATTTCTGCAGTAGAATCAGTTGAACAATCATCAATTATTAACAATTCAAAATTACTGTAGGACTGAGAAAGTACGCTATCAATGGTTTTAGCAATAAAGTTTTCAGAGTTGAATGCTGGCATTAAAACAGAAATTTTCTTATTAACCATTATATCCTCTTTGTTTAAACGGGTTAGATAAAACAGATAACATAACGTAAAACATATCTCTACTATCCCTAAAAATATAAGTTGCAAATAAAGTTCCTAATAAATAAGAAATTACCATACCATACGAAATTCCAACTATCCCAAATGAAAAAAATAAATTACTACAAATAAAATAAGTCGTTAAAAGTGTAAATAAATTTATATAAGTAATTTGTCTAGTTAAATTCATTGCAAAAAAATAAGCGTTTCTTACTGTATTTAAACAAACAAATAAAAAAAGAAATATTTGAATAGGAATTAAATTTGAAATTTCTGAATAATTACTACCATAGAGTATACCACCTACAAATGGCGAGATTAATAAAATTGGAACCGCAACAGCCAGAAAAATTCTAACCATTATTACAGTAACCTGTTCAATTTTTAGTAAAAATAAATTTCTAGATTCTTTAATTGCATTAATAACACTGGGATAATAAGATGTAAATACTACCATTGGTAAAAAATACCAAATCTCAACTAATTTCATAGATGAACTATATATTGCATTATCCAACGGCTTTGAGTATTGGCCAACAATAATTTGATCAATTTTGAATATTAAAATGACAAATATATTTGAGAAAATTAATGGGTAAGAGTCATAAAATAATTTTTTAGTGATTTTCACATCAAAAGTCAAATCAGAAAACTTAAAATATTTTTTTAAAAATATATAAATATATCCTGCAGCAATTATAAGGTATCCAAAAGTATTTATTGCCATAAAAAGTAAAGGATTTGAAGAATTGTAAATGAAAAAAATCTTCAAAATACTAACTAGTATGCTGCTAAAAAAAATTGAATTTACAATAAATTTTGATTTTAAATCAGAATCAAAATAAAACGAAAAAATATTAAATGGCGCTAATAAAAATTGAGGAACAATTATTAGAGTTAGATTAAAATACAACCCATATCCATTTAAGATAAAAATTATTATAACTGATAATAAAGAACTAATCAAGCAAAACAAAGCAGAAATCAAAAAGGCACTTCCTAATATTTTCTTTACCTGATTGGGGTTAGATTTGATTTCACGTATGAATATATCCTTAAGCCAAATTCCAGTAAGAACACCGAAAACACTTGTAAAGGAAAGTATATAATTATATGCACCAACATTTTCTACCGACTGCTCTCTAACAAATAATATATTTGTCAAAAAGGCTAATAAATATTGTAAAAACTGTCCCCTTAAAAGATGGTATATATTTGAATATACAGGACTCTCAAGTATAAATTTTAGGCTTATCAATTAAAATTTTGATTTCAAATGTTTGACTAATATTTTGAATTATATTTATACCACTCATATACTATTCGCAATCCTTCTTCAAATTGGAATAGTGGATTATATCCTATTTTTTTTATTTTATCAATTGAAGCCAATGAAGCCTTAATATCTCCTTTTCTAGCAACAGAAATAATTGGTTCAACAGCAATTCCTTCTAAATCAGCTAAATAAGAAATTAACTTTTCAAGACTAGTACTTTGACCACAGGCAACATTAAACACCTCATGATTATTAATTGAATCACTAGATTTTAATTCATAATTATAAAGCAATGCAATAATATTTGCTTGAATTACATTTTCTATAAATGTAAAATCTCTTGAAATACTAGAATCTCCATTAATAATTGGCCTCTCATTGTTTATAATCGCCTTACAAAATATAGGAATGACCGCAGCATATGGATTGTTTGGATTTTGCTTTGGACCAAAAACATTGAAATACCTAAGTCCTATTGACTTAAAATTATATATTCGTCCAAATACATCACCATAAAGTTCATTAACAGCTTTTGTTACAGCATAAGGACTCAAAGGAGATCCTTCATTACCTTCTGTTTTGGGAGATGCAATACTATCCCCATAGGTGCTAGATGATGCTGCATAAACAAAACCTTTTAAAGTCTTAGAATCTTTGGCCGCATTTAAAATATTTAAAAAGCCCCCAATATTTACTGAATTAGTCAGAATAGGATCCTCAATAGAACGCGGAACCGATCCGAGCGCGGCTTGGTGAGAAATGAAATCAATTCCATCAACAACCTCACAGCACTTATTATAATCTCGAATATCGCCAAAAATAAACTCAAAATTTGGTAACGATATAAAATCTTTAATATTGTCAAAATAACCATTGGATAAATTGTCAAAAACACGAACATGCCCCGCATTATTACGAAGCAGATATTCAACTAAATTTGACCCTATAAATCCAGCCCCACCTGTTATTAAAAAAGAAAAAGATGAAAGATCAATTTTATGATACTTATTTTGATAAAGATTTTTGTTAAACATATTTTTTATATTAAAGTCTTCCGTCCACTATATTTCTATTAAAAAATGATTTCACATCAAAAACAACCTGATTGCTTTTTTTAATTATATTCAAATTCCTAAACCTATCATGACCAACTGCTAGAATAACACCTTGATACATTCCAAAATCTTTTGGAAGCTTAACCAATAATTCTATTCCATATTCTTCTTTTACCTCATGTGCATTTACCCAAGGGTCAAAAACATCCACATTTAATGAATAAGTTTCTAAATCTTTAACAATATCAATAACTTTTGTATTTCTAAAATCTGGGCAATTCTCCTTAAATGTAAATCCTAAAATCAAAATTTTTGCCCCCTTTACTGTAATCCCTTTATTTACCATCAATTTGACTGTCTCACTAGATACGTACCGACCCATTTCATCATTTGTTCTTCTTCCAGCCAAAATTATTTCTGGATGATAACCAGATTCTTGAGCTTTTTGAGCAAGATAGTATGGATCAACTCCTATACAATGACCACCTACAAGACCAGGTCTAAAATTAAGAAAATTCCATTTCGTTGAAGCCGCGTCTAAAACATCATTGGTGTCAATCTTCAATAGATTAAAAATTTTAGAAAGTTCATTAACAAAAGCAATATTTATATCTCTTTGCGAATTCTCAATAACTTTTGCAGCCTCAGCAACCTTGATATTTGGGGCCTTATAGGTCCCTGCTTCAATTATAGAATTATACAAACTATCAATTTTTTCTGCGGCCTCTTTTGTAGAACCGCTTGTAATTTTTAATATTTTTGTAACAGTATGTAACTTATCCCCTGGATTAATTCTTTCTGGAGAATAACCAACAAAAAAGTCTTTATTCAAAATTAATCCTGAAACATTTTCTAAAATTGGAGCACATTCTTCCTCCGTCACTCCAGGGTAAACTGTACTTTCATAAATAACAATATTTCCTTGATTTAAAAATTCTCCCACCAATTTACTCGCATTAAAAAGTGGAGCTAATACTGGGCGATTATTTTTGTCAGTAGGTGTAGGAACGGTTACAATGAAAATATCGCAATTTTCTAAATTAGATTTGTCATTTGTGACTATCAATCCATTTCGTCCTTCTAATGAGGTAGCAACTACCAACTTTAAATTTTCTGAGGAAATCTCAAGAGTAGAATCATGAAAACTATTTAAATCGAATACTCGTTTATCATTTATGTCATAACCAACAACTTTGAATTTTTTGCCAAATTCAACAGCTAACGGTAGCCCTACATATCCCAGACCAATAACTGCAATTTTTGTAGCTTCTAAACTTTTCATTTGTTTATTTATTTATTTATTTATTGTAATTAATGTGCAAAATAAAAATCAGGAATAATTTCAGGATATATGAAATAGCCATTCCGATTACTTAAGAAATAGACATATTTTGTGTGTCGGGGAATAGAATTAGTACAAGTAATGTAATCTTTCATATTTTTGAAAATTTTCGACTGTTTGTAATTAGTTTCAACAATTACTGAATTCCCGTTTATTATAGCTACAAATATGCTATGAGATTGAACGTTTTTTGAAAACAAGTCTAAAAAATTTGTGCTTTTAGTGTTATTGAAATATAAATATACCGGGATTACTGATATATCATTCAATAACATTATTTTCTGCAGAATCATTGATCGATCATAACAAAGCCCCTTATTTACCATTAAGCATTTACTTATATCAATTTCTTTTTTATTTACAGGGTAATGTGAAATCTTATCAATAACAACATTTTGCACTTTTATAAAATCAGAAGTGTCTTTAATAGTAATATCTCCAAAATGTTTAGTTAGTAACACTTTTTCATAATGACTAGGTGAAATTCGATTCGAATTATATTCTGAAATGCCAACAATACTTAAAATAATAGCCAATAAAGCAAAAAACAATTTACTCATTGATTAAAATTCTTTGGGCAATTTTATCAACTCGCTTGGTGGCAATGCTTTGAAATATTCATAGGTTTTTTTCAATCCTTCAGCACGATCAACTTTCGGCTCCCATCCTAAAATAGATCTCGCTTTTGAGATATCTGGCTTTCTTTGTTTTGGATCATCAACAGGGAGTTCCTTATAAATTATTTTAACAGAAGATCCAGTTAGTTTTAAAACTTCTTCTGCAAACTCCTTTAAGGTAATTTCATTGGGGTTACCAATATTGATTGGCATGGTATAATCACTCATTAATAAGCGATAAATTCCTTCTATCAAATCATCAACATAACAGAAAGAACGAGTTTGACTACCAGAACCAAATACGGTTAGGTCTTCACCACGAAGTGCTTGACCAATAAAAGCAGGTAATGCTCTGCCATCGTTAAGCCTCATTCTAGGGCCATAGGTGTTGAAAATTCGCACAATACGTGTTTCTACTCCATGAAAAGTATAATACGCTCTAGTAATTGATTCCATAAAACGCTTAGCTTCGTCATATACTCCTCTTGGACCAACAGGGTTTACATTCCCCCAGTACTCTTCTGTTTGTGGATGCACCAAAGGATCTCCATAAACTTCGCTTGTACTCGCGACCAATATTCTTGCTCCTTTTGCTTTGGCTAATCCCAAACAATTATGTGTCCCTAATGCACCTACTTTTAAAGTTTGTATAGGAATCTTTAAATAATCTATGGGACTTGCAGGAGATGCAAAATGTAATATATAATCCAAGTCTCCTTCTATCTCAATATATTTTGTGATATCATGATGTATGAATTCAAAATTTGGATTCGATCTTAAGTGCTCAATATTCATCAAGTCTCCTGTGATCAAATTATCCATCGCAATCACATAGTGGCCTTCCTTGATAAAACGATCACATAAATGCGATCCTAAAAATCCTGCAGCACCTGTAATTAATATTCTTTTTTGACTCATGTTGTTGCTTATTGATTCGTACTTTTTATTAATTGGGTCTTAGTTGATTCAGCTCTGCCAATACTCTCATAATGGTAACCTAGTTCCCTCATCATATATACATCAAATAAGTTTCTACCATCAAAAACAATCTTGTTTTGCTTTAATTGTTTCTCCATTAAATCAAAATCAGGTGTTCTAAACTCACTCCACTCTGTTGCAATAATTAATGCATCTGCGTTTTGCAATGCTTGATATTGATTTTCGGCATATTTAATTTTATCTCTTATTAGTACTTTTACATTGGGCATCGCTTCTGGATCATAGGCGGCAACTGTAGCACCTGCATTGGTTAAAGCGTCAATGATGGCCAATGCTGGCGCTTCTCTAATGTCATCAGTGTTAGGCTTAAACGCCAAGCCCCATAATGCAAAATGCTTGCCTTGTAAATCGTTATTATAGTACGCTTTAATCTTCTCTACTAAATGTAGTTTTTGATTCGCATTCACTGTCTCCACTGCTTTTAAGATCTCAAAAGCATAATCCACTTCATCTGATGATTTAATCAAGGCTTGTACATCCTTTGGAAAGCATGATCCACCATAGCCAATACCTGGGAACAAGAAACGCTTTCCAATTCTGTCATCCGATCCTATACCCCTTCTTACCATATCCACATCCGCACCCATTCTTTCACATAACTGAGCAATCTCGTTCATAAAAGAGATCTTGGTTGCCAAGAAACTATTTGCGGCATACTTCGTTAGTTCCGAACTATGTTCGTCCATAAATATCACGGGGTTTCCTTGTCTAACAAATGGCGCATATAAATCATTCATCAACTTCTTGGCTCTTTCAGATCTTGTGCCTACTACTACTCTATCAGGTTTCATGAAATCATCTACTGCAACACCCTCTCTCAAAAACTCAGGGTTGCTAACGACATCATATTCGCCTTTATAGTTTTTTGCAATCGCAGCACTTACTTTATCAGCTGTGCCTACTGGCACTGTGCTCTTATTAACTATGACTTTATAGCCCTTTAATATTTTTCCTAAATGATCCGCTACACCCAATACATATTTTAAGTCTGCACTTCCATCAGCACCAGGAGGGGTTGGCAATGCTAGAAAGATAATTTGTGCTTCCTCTATTGCTTTTTCTAAATCTGTAGTAAAAGTTAGTCGTTCTTCTTTTATGTTTCTTAAAAAGATTTT
>JACCDH010367608.1_pt1 | contig 18520 bp, 19 predicted proteins | sample 7442481 | NCBI WGS metagenome assembly JACCDH01 (sample SAMN15323433, study PRJNA562643) | freshwater metagenome | isolation source: river surface water | place: USA:Blue River Watershed | collected 2017-08-15 | reverse complement strand
TGTTGGTGGTAGCCGCCGTGATTTTTTTAGGCATGCGCAAAAAATAGCGCTTCAGATTTGACGCATTTCTCGCAACTCGGCGTTGGCATGCCGCAAGCGATCTGCGATGGCGAGCGCAATCGCGCGCATCACGCTGATGCTCATGACTGGGTCGCCCGCAGCGACTGCGGCAAAGGCTTTGCGGTCGATTGAGATCAACTCTGTTTCGCGCGATGCATGCACATTGGCCGAGTGTTTGCGTCCATCTAAAAACGACATCTCACCAAAAAACTGTCCACGGCTGAAAGTGGCCAAATGAATGGTTTTATCGTTGGCTGCTGGCAAAGTGACCTTCACCTCACCTCGGCTGATGAGCATCAGTTCATGCCCCACAGAATCGGCGGCAAACACCAACTCACCCTCGTTGAACACATGGTGCACCGCACATTTCTCGAGCGCTTCAATTTCTTGCGCGTTCAAGCCGTGGAAGAGTTCGAACTTATCCAACGCCAAACCTTCGTGCGACACATGCTCGTGCCCCGCGAGCTTCAAAGTTTCTTCTTCCACCCATTCGAGGGCTTCGTCAAACTCATCAAACACTTTGGCGGTGCTGTCAGACAACAAGCCGATGTGGTCAACGTAGGAACGCAAGTCGCGCCCGCTTGGCAAACGTTCAGGCACACGGGTCAAGATCAGTCTGGCGTGGTTGTCGGCCAGCATGTTGCGAATCCGTTCAATCATGTGGCCAGCCGTCATGTCCATCGATTGCACACGCAGCAAATCGAGCACCACAAAACGGGCGTTTTTCAGCTCTGGCTCGATGGCGGTGTACAGCTGATCGGTGGTGCCAAAAAACAAACTGCCTTGGAGTTCAAAAATAACCGTGTGGCCGCCCTTCTCTGTCAAAACCTCACGCTCGTATTGGCCACGCACGCGTGAAGAAAAAACTTGGTTGCCATAACTCTTGCGACGGATGGTGGATGTGTGAATTTGCTCGCGCAAGAACAACAAAATGGCCATGGCAACGCCCACACCCGATGCGGCAATCAAACTGACGGTGTTGGCCACCAGCACCACCAGCACGATCACGGCGAAATCGAGCACGGTGTCTTTGGAGCGTGCCAATTTCAATGAATGCCAATCGATCATCTTGACACCAATCACGATGAGCAGCGCAGCCAATGCCGACACGGGCACCCACGCGATGATGGAGGTCAACAACAAAATGGCCAGCAACGACCATAGGCCTTGAAACACACCCGACAAATAAGTAGAGCCACCACTGGCTTTGTTGACCAAGGTCGCACCCATGGTGCCAGCGCCTGGGGCGCCACCGATCAACACGGAAGCCAAGTTACCCAAGCCTTGACCAATGAGTTCTTTGTTGGAGTTGTGTCGAGAGCCGGTGAGTGCATCCAGCACAACACAGGTTTTCAAAGTGTCTATCGACAGCAACACCGCCAGCGTTGCCGCTGGAAAAACAATTTGCTCCCAATGTGGCAAGCCGGATTCACGCAAACTGTTCCATGGATCTAACAAGCCTTCAAAAAAACCTTCACCACCGACGCTCAAAGGGCCAATGATGAACGGGTTGTTGTGCAAGGCTTGCAACTCTGGCCATGAAGTCAACGCCAACCACCAGTAGGTGACCATGCCGGCCAACAGACCCTGAATGACGGCGGGCACTTTGGTGGAAATTTTGGGCGCCAACAACATCACACCGGCAGTGGCAGCCCCCACAATCAAACTGGGGGTTTGCCACAAGGCAGGGTTGTGCAAACCCTCCCACCAGTTCATGCCTTTGGGCAACGCCATCCATTTGGGCAATTGGCTCATGACAATGATCAGACCCACACCACTCAAGTAACCGCTGACCACAGGAAACGGCATGTATTTGATGAGCTCACCCACACGCAACACACCAAACAAGACTTGAAACAAGCTGCTTGCAAAGGCCACCAAAAAAAGCGCCATGACCACGGTTGACACCGCATTGCCCTGTTGTGTCATTTGAATGGTCAACGCTGACAGCACGGCTGCAGCAGGTGCGCATGGCGCAGAGATCAACCGTTGTGTGCCACCAAACGTGGCGGCAATCAAACCCAAGGCCGTGACACCCAACATGCCCGCAAGTGCGCCTTTGGCACCAAAGTCTGCACCCAAAGGCGAAAAGATGGTCACACCAAATGCAATGGCCGAAGGCAATGCCACCAACATGGCCGCAAAGCCACCCCAGATGTCCCCTGATAAATTATTTTTTGTCATGGTCTTCAAATACGTTTCAAAAAAAGCAAGGTTATCACCCTTGGGGTGTGGTTCATCCGTAATGTTGGTGAACTAATTTCTTCAATAGCTGCAACCCAAAGCGTGTGAGTTGCGTGGAAGGTCGTGCTTTGGGTAGGGCCACGGTGAAACGATTTTTAATTTGCGGCGTATGAATACGGGCAACGTGAGGTGGTGTTTTACCAGGCCACGATTGCAAAGCACTCACTGGCAACACGGTGTTGGCTACGCCTCGCGCCACCAAAGGGGACACCGTTTGAACAGAGTCAACCTCTGCCACCACACGCAACGCCAATCCGCGGGGTTGCGCCTCTTGCTCTAACAGTTGCCGCAAGGCGTGCTGGCCACTTGGCATGATCAGGTCGTATTGCACGACATCAGCCAGTTTGATTTTTGGGGGCAGAGGTTGAGAGGAAATCAACACCAAATCTTCTCGCAACAACGTTTCCACCATCAGTTGCGGTGAGTGTGGGGGATCAAACAAGATGGCCATGTCCAGTCGCCCGGCAATCAACCATTCACGCAAAGGGGCACTCAATCCTTCTGAAATGCTGATGGCGGCGTCGGGAAACTGTTTGCGAAAGCTTTGTACCAAATCGGTGGTGATGGTGAGCGCCACACGCGGTGGTAACCCAATGGTCAAGCGACCGCGGGGGCTCAAGTGGCGCTCGCGCATGTCAGCACGTGCACGCGCCACGCCGTCAAACAAGCCATGGGCATGCATCATCAAAGCCTGCCCAGTTTCGGTTGGCTCTACCCCGCGACCATGGCGGGTGAGCAAGCGATGCCCAACCTCCTCTTCGAGCAACGCCAACTGGCGACTCAAGGCCGGTTGCGACACATCCAAGATGACTGAGGCACGGCTGACACTGCCCGCATTCACCACGGCCACGAAATACGCCAAACGTTGCAAATTCATAGGAAATTTCTGCGGGTATTGAACAACTTAAGTCATGCTTTTTTTCGATATCTGATATCGAACGATAGTTTAGCCAGAAAAAAGGATTGACGACAAAATTGATTCTCATGAACACCGCACAAGCTGCATCGCCACCCATTCAAACCTATATGCAGACGCCGTCTGCCACACGCCTGCGTTTGCCCGCCAACGCCTGCGATGCCCATGTGCATGTGTTTGGTCCACCGAATCGCTTTGCTTATGCAAGCACGCGCAACTTCACGCCGGTTGAAGCGCCGAAGGAAAAGTTATTTGCACTTCACAAGCAACTTGGCATTGCACGCTGCGTGATCGTGCAGTCGATGATTCACGGTTTAGACAATGCAGTGGTGGCTGATGCGATTGCCGCAGGCCAAGGGCGCTATTTGGGCGTGGCATTGGCATCTGTGGACAGTAGCGCAAAAGAATTGCAAGCTTTAGCGAACCAAGGCTTTCGGGCGGTGCGTTTTAATTTCATGCAACATTTGGGCATGGGGGCCAACCCACAAGCCTTGGTTGATCTCACGCATCGACTGGCTGATCAACACATGCATTTGCAAGTGCATTTCGAAGCCAGCATGGTGGATGAATTGACACCCTGGCTCAAACGCTCAGCCGTGCCAGTGGTGATTGATCACATGGCGCGCGTGGATGCCACCCAAGGCTTGCAAGGGCATGCCTTTCAAGCGCTATGCCGTTTGCTCGATGCGCCCAACTTTCATGTCAAGGTCAGTGGCATTGATCGGGTGAATGAAAAGTTACCGCTGTCGCAGCCACCGTATTCACAAGGCATTGTGTTGGCCAACCATTTGGTGCAACGTTTTCCTGAGCAATGCGTGTGGGGAACAGATTGGCCGCATCCCAATCACACACACATTCCCGACGATGGTCGACTGGTCGACGCGCTGGCAGACATCGCCCCCACACCCGACTTGTTGAACAAGTTGTTGGTAGACAACCCTGAACGCTTGTACCGTTTCAGCGAGTTTGAAGCGGCGCACAAAGGACAAATGCCATGACAGCCCGCATGCATAACAAAGTGGTGTTGGTGACGGGTGCAGGCTCGGTCGGGTCCGGTTGGGGCAACGGTCGCGCCATTGCCGTGCGCATGGTGCAAGAAGGTGCCAAGGTGATGGCCCTTGACTTCGAAGCCTCACGCTTGGAAGAAACCTTAGCGCTTGGCAAACAAGCGCAGACCAAACACCAAGGCGAAATCGACACCATGATTTGCAATGTGACGCAAGTGGCTTCTATACAAGCAGCGGTTGAGGCCACGCTCAAACGTTTTGGTCGCATCGATGTATTGGTCAACAACGTGGGCGGCTCTGCCGCAGGTGGACCTGTGGAGATGAGCGAAGAAGTGTGGGACGCGCAGATAGACCACAACCTCAAAAGCGTTTTTCTGATGTGCAAATACGTGCTGCCACACATGCTGCAGCAAGGCGCTGGCAATGTGGTGAACATGGCCTCGACATCCGGCATACGCTGGACGGGTTCTGCACAAGTGGCCTACGCCGCCACCAAAGCGGCCGTGATTCAAATGGGACGTGTCATGGCAGTGCAATATGCCAAGCAAGGTATTCGCGTGAACACCGTTGTTCCCGGTCAGTTGCACACGCCCATGGTGGAGACACGTTTGGCCAAGCAACGCGCAGGCGGTGATGTGCAAGCGCTTTTAGCCCAACGACAAGCCCGTATTCCATTGCCGTTCATGGGGGATGGGCAAGACACCGCCAATGCGGTGTTGTTTTTAGCCAGTGACGAGGCGCGCTTCATCACCGGCACCGAAATCATTGTGGATGGTGGTATGTCAGTTCGTTGCGATTAAGGAGATCGATGATGCGAAATATGTGTAGAAAAAAATTCAGTCAGTTGCTGGCGGTTTGTTTGCTTGCAGGCGTTAGCAACTTCGCTATGGCACAAAACAAAACCACCAAAATTTTGGTGGCCTTTCCACCCGGTGGACCGGTTGACTTTGTGGCTCGCACGCTGACCGAACAACTCGGCAAAGAGTTGGGACACACCGTGGTTGTGGAAAACAAAGCCGGTGCCAACGGTGCCATTGCGGCAGATGCGCTGTTGAAAGCCCCTGCGGACGGTCAAACCTTGTGGTTGACGAGTGTGGGCGCGGTCGCTATTAACCCCGCGCTTTATCCCAATTTGCCTTACGACCCAGTGCGCGATTTGGCCCCAGTCTCGCTGGTGGTGAACAACGTGGAGTTGTTGGTGGTCAACCCCAGCACACCCACCAACCAACCCCAAGAGTTCATCAATTTGGCGAAACAAAAACGCATCACCATGGCGTCATCAGGTACGGGCAGCGTGCCGCACTTGGCCATGGAGTTGTTGGCCGATGCCACCAAAACAGATTTGGTGCACGTGCCCTACAAAGGCGCAGCGCCTGCGATCACCGATGTCATGGCAGGTCACGTGGATGGGTTCTTTGGTGACATTCCAGGTCTGATACCACACATTCGCAGCGGCAAACTCAAGCCCGTGGCCCTGGCCTCCACGCGCCGTCACCCTTTGTTTCCGGATGTCAAAACATTTCAAGAGGTGGGCGTGATGGGTGTGGATTCAGACAACTGGTATGCCTTGTTTGCCAGCAAAGCAACGCCTGCGGCTGAGATTGACCGCATCAACCAAGCCGTGCGACGCACCTTGAACACCGAAGCCGTGCGCAGCAAATTGATTGCCTCGGGTGCAGAACCGGCCGGCTCGAACGCTGCTGAATTGGCCACAGTATTGAAGAACGATATGGCCAAGTGGGGTCGCGTGATTCGTGATAAAAAAGTCAAACCTGATTGAGAACACCGTGAACATCACTGCACGCATCGCACCCATTCAACCGGGCACACACCCCGAACTGGCCGAACTTGAAGCCAAGATCATCCACAAGCGCGGCAAGATCACCCCGCTGTATCAATACCTGTTGAACAGTCCAGAAATGGCAAAGGGCTGGGAAGAGTTTTTACATGCGGTCAGGCAACGCAACAGCCTACCCCCCGATTTGCGTGAGCTGATTATTTTGCGCGTTGCAGTTCTCAATCATGCACCGTATGAATTTGCCGCGCATGTTGAACATGCGCAAAAGGCGGGGCTGAGTAACGAAAAAATTCAAGCCGTGAAAGTCCGTAGCATTTCGCACATCTTCTCGAAGCGAGAACAACTCGTGCTTGAACTTGCCGATACCATGACACAGCAGATCGATGTGCCCGAGCCGTTATTTGAAAGAATAGCCCAGCACTATGCTGGCAAAGAGTTGCTCGATTTATGCATCACCATTGGCGCTTACAACATGGTCTCACGCGTATTGGTGGCTTTGCAAATAGGACACTGAATGACGGCAGACTTGACACATAGCCTCTTGTTGAAAACAGCTTACAACTATGCGCCTGGCACCGACAGTCGCTGGTTTGAAGCATTGGTGGCGCATTTTGACTGTGAGGCTTGGTTGCAATCGGTAACCACTGAGAAAGCCGAAAATCAACGACCGATGCACCATGTGTATGTGAATTTTCAAAACCCGCAACACCTGCGTGCTGACGACGCCATCGCCGCAGAAAAAATATGGCAGGTTCTCTCGGGGCACGATGCGCAGGTATCTAGATTGCAGCGTGTGATGCAACGCCAAGGCGCTAGCCACACCTGCCAACCTGTTGTGCACTATGTGGTTGAAACCGACCCCGAAAATGGGTGGCAAGCGGAAATTTTTCGTTGGTACGACCAAGAGCACATGCCCGGTCTTGCACAGGTGCCCGGCACCATTCAAGCGCAACGTTTCTTAAACTTGGACCATTCACCGCACTCGTTTGCGTGCTATGACCTGACCGCCGCTGATGTGCTGGGTTCTGACGCGTGGCTGGCGGTCAGAGGGACTGCATGGAGTGACGTGTGCCGACCTCATTTCACCAATACGCTGCGCACCCTGTTCGAAAGAATCAACGCTTGATTTCGATCAATCGAAAGCGCATGATTTTGACTTCTAATGGTCTTTGGTTCATTGTTTGACATAAAGGAAGCATCATGAAAGCAAATGTCGGCGGCATTGACCGCGTGTTGAGAATTGCCGTGGGCGGTATCTTGGTGGCCTTGGCTGTGACAGGCACCATTGGCGCTTGGGGCTATCTGGGCTTGATCGTGTTGGCCACGGGTGTGTTCAGTTTTTGTGGGGCATATACCCTTCTGGGCATCAACACTTGTCCCATGAAGGCAGAAGAAGACCCGGTCAACTGACCCCCACAAAAAAGCCACCTGAACGGTGGCTTTTTTGATGCATACCGCTGGTCAATCGGCTTTGCGTATCTTGAGCCAAAGCAAACCAGCACCGGTCAACAATACCGGCAACAAAGAACCCCAATTCAACCACGCCCACCCTTGGGTTGTCACCAAAGCACCTGAAGCAAACGAGGTGACGGCCATGGTGGCAAACACACAGAAATTGATCGCTGCCTGTGCGCGGTTTTTCTCTTGCGGTGTGTAGGCTTGCATAGACAAAGTGGTGCTGCCTGTGAACAAAAAGTTCCAGCCCACACCCAATAAAAACAAGGCGCCTAAAAAGTAATGCAAGTCGTTGCCCAGCAAGGCCACAAAAATGCAAGCCAGATTGAGCAACACACCCACACCCATGACGGGCAACACGCCAAATCGCTTGATCAAATGGCCGGTAAAAAATCCAGGTGCAAACATGCCTATCACATGCCACTCGAGCACCCATGCCGTGCTCTCAAACGGCAAGCCGCACACCTGCATGGCCAGCGGCGTTGCGGCCATGAGCAAGTTCATCACACCATAACCCAATGCCGCCGCCATCGCAGCCACAACAAACACCGGTTGCAACATGATCTCACGTAAGGGTCGCCCAGGCCCATCACTGGCATGTGCTTGTGGTGCAGGTGGAAATTGAATGAAGACCATCAAACACATGGACACCACCGCGATGACTGCCAGCGCCACATATGCACCAGCAAACGGCATGGGCAACATGTTTTTGGTGACCATGGCCAAATTCGGGCCAATGACAGCGCCAATCAAACCACCCGCCATCACCAGTGACACCGCTTTTTCACGAAACTCAGGCGCACACAATTCAGCGGCAGCAAAACGATACAACTGCGCGTTGGCGCTGTAGTAACCCGCCACCACCGTGGCGGTGACCACCAACCAAAACGATTGAATCATCACAGCCCATGCACCCAAACCGGCCGAAAACAAAGCCACCAACAAGCCCAACAGAAACGAACCTTTGCGGCCAAAACGTTGCTGGGTTTTCGCCACCAAGCCGGTGCTCAATGCGCCGCCCACCACATAGCCCATCACAGGCAAAGTGGCCATCCAATCCAACGAAGCCAAACTCAAACCCACCAAGCCATTGATGGCAATGAAGGTGACGTTGTTGGTGAGAAACATGCCTTGCGCCAGCGAGAGCAAGATGAGATGGCGGTTCATAAAACGAATCCTTGTGAGATAAATACCAATCCAATGGACATGGCCAGACCATGCGCAACAGCGGCCGAGATGGTCAACACAATTGCTGTCTTGAGTTGTGTAGCGTCATCGCGGTATTTGAACAGCAAGCAAGCGGCGCTTAGTGACAAAGGCAATGAAACAAGTCCCCAAAGTGCCCCAAATGGGTGAATAAACCACCACACGCCGAGCACCACCCACGCATGCGCCAATACAGCAATGCCCAAATAAACCAGCGCCGAAGATCGCGTGCCTATGGATACCACCAACGTGCGTTTGTTCACTTGCGCATCAGCCTGTGCATCTGGAAAGCCATTGATCAACAAAATATTGCCAATCAACAAACCATAACTGACGGCCACGGCAATGGGAATCACAAAGAACGCGCCGCGCTGTACATAGTCAGCGCCTACCACCACCAAACCCCAAGCGATGGCAACAGCCATTTCTCCCAAACCGTTTGACATTAAAGCGAACGGCGGTGATGAATAGGCCCATGCCAAAAATAGACCGATCAATCCCAAAAGCAACAAACCACCACCTGAATGCAGTGCCAGCAATAGACCACTGGGCACCAGGAAAATCAATAGTGCCACCGCCAAATCACGGGTTTCTTGCACACTGACAAGGTTGTTTTGTATCAAGCGTGCACCGCCCGTGAATGGATAGAGGCCCTGTGTGTTGACAGCATCTGCACCGTTGAGTGCATCATGCAAATCGTTGAACACATTGGCACCGGCGTGGGCCAGCACAGCCAACACCAAGGTGGCGACCGCTTTTAGGAGATGCGGCCCATGGCCACACACAGCAGCCACCGATTGCCCCAATAAACAAGCAACGACCGTGATCACCAAAAATCTGGGGCGCGTCATTGCCACCAGCATCGTCATGGCGCGAATTCGTCCCATGCCTTCAAAGCTTCTGCGGCATACATGAGCGCAGGACCTCCGCCCATATAAACACAAACAGCCAACATTTCTTCGAGTTCTTCACGTGTGCAGCCGAGCTTTCGCAAAGCCTTCACATGAAACCCCACGCAACCCGAGCAGCGCTGGGTGATGCCGATGGCCAAAGCAATCAGCTCTTTGTGCTTGGCACTCACCGCCCCTTCGGCCATCGAGGCGCGCGCCAATTGACCAAAACCCAGCAGCGCTTCAGACTGCGATTTACGAAAAGGCCCCAACGAATCGTTGATGTTTTTGATCAAACTGACATGGTCAAACGTGCTCATAGTTGGCTCTCAAAGATTGAAATGGATCAGATATTTACCGCTCAAGCGGCTTTTCTCACCAAGCGCGCAGACGATTTTTTGGTGGTCACACTTTGCGGCCAGGCTTGACTATGGTGTTGCTGCTGTATGCGATCACACACCAAATCGCACAAGGCGTAAATGGTGGGGTCAGCAATTTGGTAATACACCGTGGTGCCACGGCCTTCCCGCTTGACAAAGCCTTGCTGCATCAAAACCGCCAAGTGACGCGACATATTGGCTGCCGTGTAACCACAGGCCTCGGCCAACGCACCCACGTTGTATTCATGCTGTCGCAGCAAATTGAGAATGCGTAGACGGGTTGGCTCGGCCAGCGCCTGAAAGTAAGAGGCAACTCGTTCAATCGCTTGTTCAGGCACTTGGTTCATGGTCGCATGTTAACACATATTTAACTTGTTGCTTATTTAATTATGTGCTTAAATAATGGTTTGATTAATTACTTCAACGCCCTCTATGTCAACCCCGCTTCGCATTTCAGGCCGACTGGCTCAGCTGTTTCAAAGCGCCCAAATCACGCCTTTGCTGGCTTTGGTGTGTTTCTTATTGGGCTTGTTTGCGGTGCTGGTCACCCCGCGCGAGGAAGAACCGCAAATCAACGTGACCATGGCCAATGTGTTGGTGCCCTTCCCAGGCGCATCGGCCAAAGATGTTGAACAAATGGTGTCCATACCCGGCGAACAGGTGCTCTCAAAAATCAACGGCGTAGAGCATGTGATGTCGGTGTCACACCCCGGCATGTCCATCATCACGGTGCAATACAAAGTGGGTGTTGCACGCACAGAGGCTTTGGTGCGCTTGTATGACACAGTCAATTCACACTCTGACTGGTTGCCCAAAGGTTTGGGAGTGATGACGCCGCTTATCAAACCCAAAGGAATTGACGATGTGCCCATCTTAACGTTGACCCTGCACGGCAAGGACAACAACTTGAGTGCGTTTGAGTTAGAGCGCATCGCGCAAAACATTGAGATTGACCTCAAACGCGTCAAAGGCACACGCGAAGTCTCCACATTGGGCGGCCCATCACGGGCCATACAAATTGAGATTGACCCTGCACGCATGCAGTCAGTCGGCGTGACCGTGCCCGAATTGCGCATGGCTTTGCAATCTGCACACCTGGGTTCACCTGTAGGGGAATTGTTGGTCGGCAAACAAGCCATCGCGATTGAATCAGGCCCCTTCTTGAGCAATGCACAAGACGTTGCCAATTTGGTGGTGGCCGTGCGTGCTGGCAATCCGATTTTTGTGAAAGACGTGGCCAACATTCGTGATGGCGGCGCGCAAGCAAACACCGCCGTCTGGCATGGCGTGGCTGGTGAAAAACCTGTGGAGCGTACGGCGGTCACGGTGTCAATCACCAAAAAACCCGGCGAGAACGCCATTGAAGTTGCCAACGCGGTATTGCAACAAGTGGCAACCCTTCAGCAAAGCAAAATTCCCACGCAAGTGGACGTGACCGTCACGCGCAACTACGGCGAAACCGCCAATGACAAAGCACAAAAGCTGATTCAAAAGCTGCTGTTTGCCACAGCGTCGGTGGTGGCCTTGGTGTTCCTTGCTTTGGGCAAACGCGAAGCAGCGATTGTGGGCACCGCCGTGATATTGACCTTGACCGTCACTTTGTTTGCTTCATGGGCGTGGGGGTTCACACTCAACCGCGTGTCACTGTTTGCGCTGATTTTTTCCATCGGTATTTTGGTGGACGATGCGATTGTGGTGGTGGAAAATATTCACCGCCATCAAGCCTTGTTTCCTGACAAGACACTCAAGCAAATCATTCCGCACGCGGTGGACGAAGTGGGTGGCCCCACGATTTTGGCCACATTCACCGTCATCGCAGCGTTGTTGCCCATGGCATTTGTCAGCGGCTTGATGGGGCCTTATATGAGCCCCATCCCCATCAATGCCAGCATGGGCATGTTGCTGTCTTTGGCCGTGGCCTTTGTTGTGACGCCTTGGTTGGCAAGAATCTGGATGCGCGCCCATGGCCCGCATCATGCACACACCCATGTCAATGCTGAACCAACACGCCTACAACGATTTTTTGAAGCGCTGTTTCGCCCTTTCTTAAATGACCGCACAGGCACCCGCAACCGCTTCGGCTTGGCGGTTGTGATCATTGCAGCAATTGTGCTGTCGGTGGCCTTACCGATAGCTGGATGGGTCGCGCTGAAAATGCTGCCGTTTGACAACAAGTCAGAGTTTCAAGTGGTGGTGGACATGCCGGCCGGCACACGGGTGGAAGAAACAGAAAATGTCCTACGCGCATTAGGCGCACATTTGGCGACCGTGCCGGAAGTCACGCATTACCAAGCCTACGCGGGCTTGAGTGCGCCCATCAATTTCAACGGCTTGGTGCGTCAATATTATTTGCGCAGCGGTGGCGCTGTGGGCGACATACAAGTCAACTTGGTCGACAAACATCAGCGTCAAGCCCAAAGCCATGCGATTGCCACACGCGAGCGCGCCGCTTTGCAAGCCATTGGCAAACGCTTCAACGCCAACGTGAAAGTCATTGAAGTGCCACCGGGCCCACCCGTGCTGGCACCTATCGTGGCCGAGGTGTATGGGCCAGACGATGCCGGGCGCAACCAAGTGGCCAAACAGGTGCGCGCTTTGTTTGAAAAACAAGACGGTGTGGTCGATGTGGACGACAGCACCATATCGGCTGCACCACGTCAAGTGCTGTTGATCAACCGACAAAAAGCTGCACAAATGGGCGTGTCACACCAAGCTATTGTGAGCACCTTGCATGCCGCCCTAGGGGGTGAGTCCAGTGTGTATGTGCATGACCAAAACAAATACGCCGGCGCCGTGGTCATTCGCTTGCCCAAGTCACAACAAAGCAATATGGACACCTTGCTCAGCTTGGGTGTGCGCAACTCGCAGCGCGAAATTGTGCCAATTCGCCAATTGGTCACGCTGAGCAACACGCAACGTGAGCAACCCATCTATCACAAAGACTTGCTGCCCGTGACTTATGTGGTGGGCGACATGGCAGGAAAGATAGACAGCCCCTTGTATGGCATGTTTGGCATGCGCAGCGGGTTGGCCAACATCAAGCCACCCAACGGCCAAGCCCTGGACGAGTATTTCATTCAAGCGCCACAAGACCCCTACCAACGCTACGCGGTGAAATGGGACGGCGAATGGCAAATGACCTTTGAGACCTTTCGCGACATGGGCGCCGCTTATGCCGTGGGTTTGGTGCTGATTTATTTGTTGGTGGTGGCGCAGTTTGGCAGTTACTTGGTGCCACTGATCATCATGGCGCCCATTCCCTTGACCATCATTGGCGTGATGCCGGGCCATGCGTTGTTGGGTGCGTCTTACACCGCAACCTCCATGATCGGCATGATTGCCTTGGCCGGCATCATTGTTCGCAATTCTATTTTGCTGGTTGATTTCATTCGTCTGCAAGTGTCGCAAGGCATGCCACTCAAAGAAGCCGTGGTGGCCTCTGCTGTCACCCGCGCACAACCGATTGTGCTGACTGATCTGGCCGCCATGATGGGCGCCTTCTTCATTCTTGACGATCCGATTTTCAACGGCCTGGCCATTTCGTTGATCTTCGGTATTTTTGTCTCAACGGTGCTGACCTTGTTGGTCATTCCACTCACCTATTTCATGGCTTTCAAAAACAAATCTTCCGATCTGAATGTAGAGGACTGAACAATGCAAACCCTTCAACGCATGACCATCATCACGCTGGCTCTGATGTCAGCGAGCGTGAACGCAGCAGACTTGATGAGCGCTTGGCAATCTGCCCAAACGCGCGACCCTGAATTGGCCGCAGCACGCACCATGCTAGAGCAAGCCGAATTTCGCAAAGACCAAGCACGCGCATTGTGGGCACCGCAGGCCGCGGCAACTGCACAAGCCGGCATGGGCGGGCAAGACAGCCGCATCAATGGTGCCGATGCCATGGGGCAATCGGGTGTATCTTTCAACACCAATACCAATGTGGGCGTACTCGCTTGGGCAGGTGTGAGCGCACAAAAAGCGTGGATCAGCCCTGAAAAGCAAGCCCAAGAGCAACAGTTGAACTTGTCTGCACAGGTGGCACAAATTCAGTGGCAACAGGCAGAGCAGAGCGTAATGCTACGAACTGCGCAGAAATATTTTGATGTGTTATCTGCCGAACTCACCCTCGATGTGTTGATGCGTCAGCAAAAAACCATTCAACAAGCTGCCAAAGAAATCAGCAAACGCCAATCTGTGGGTGACGCCAGTGTGATGGATGTGCAAGAGGCCAACGCACGCGTATCAGACATTCGCGCGCAGCTGTTAACGCAAGAAAACACGCTAGAAATGAAGCGAGTCGCCTATCGGCAACTGACAGGGCAAACGCCGGATAAACTCGCCACACTTTCATCTAGCGTGTTGTTCACATTCAACGATTTAGGCGATGCCAACCAATGGGTTCAACGCGCTATTGAACAAGCGCCTGCATTGCAAATGATGCGCCTGCAGCAAGCCATTCAAGCGCAAGAGGCCAAGCGGGTGAAAGCTGGCGACGCCCTGACAGTCAACTGGGTGGCTCAAGCCCAGCTTGACCGGTTGATGGGACACGGCAAGTTTGGCACCAGCAATAACCAGATGGTCAATTACATGGTGGGCTTACAACTCCAAGCACCGCTAGATGCTGGTGGCATGGTGCAAGCACGTCAACAAGAAGCCTTGAAACAAGTTGAAAAACTCCGTTTTGACGAAGAAGTGGTGCGACTGCAAATTGAACAAGCTGTGCGTGATGCATGGCAACACCTTGCCACAGCCTCTGCTCGACTGTCGGCGTTGGAGCAGTCGCTCAAAGCAAATCAATCGCGGGTCTTGGCCACCCGCAACGCGCACCGCTTAGGGACACGCACCACCAACGAGTGGTTGGGCGCTGAGCATGATGCCACACAAGCTGAGTTGTCGGTATTGCAATTGCGTATTCAAACGGTCATGGAACGCTTGCACCTGCAAGCCACAAGTGGCATCTTGAATGCGGCAGGCTTACAAATAGTCAATGCGTGGTTGAAAAACCCGTCCTAAATTTCTTAATGTCTGGTAAAAATGGTTCGCATTCAATTGACAAAACCAATAGCGCTGTTGCTGTGGAGTGTGCTGACTTGCTCGACGGCTTGGTCTGACACCTGCGCCAAAGAACTAGCGGCTGTGGACCAAGCGGTGAAAAAGCAATACGGCGCAGATCGCACCTGGCTGAACATATTGGGGTGCCCTATTTGCTTGGATGGCGAATTGCGCAAAGACGCGATTGTGAACAAGACTCAAATCAAAGAAATCAGCTACTTTCGCAACATCGCCTATATGCAAATGAACCGCGGTGATGACAAAATGTGCCACGAATCTCTTAAAGTGCCTAAACGCCTACTGCGTGTTTGGTAATTCAATAAGAGGTATCTTCTGGTTCCTCATTCCCCTTTGCTGGAGTTCGCATGCAACACAACTTGATTCAAGACACCCAAGCCCTGCTCAACACCCAAGAGGGCGAGGTGTCAGCACCCACACGCCGACTGGCCCTGCAAACTGCGCTTGGCATTGGCTATGCCGCATCGGCCCTGCCCTTGATGGCACAAACCGCCATCAAAACTTCAGGCGATGGTTTGCAAGAAGGCGAAGTCATCATCGATGTCAACGGCTTCAAAATGCCCGCCTACCGCTCCATGCCCGCTGGCAAAACCAACTTACCGGTGGTGTTGGTGATTTCAGAAATTTTTGGTGTGCATGAATACATTGCCGACGTCACTCGACGTTTTGCCAAAGCAGGCTACTTAGCCATTGCGCCTGAGTTGTTTGTACGTCAAGGCGACCCCAGCACTTATGGCGAAATAGCCAAACTGCAATCTGAAATCATTGCCAAAGTGCCCGATGCACAAGTGATGGGCGATCTAGATGCTTGCGTGCAATGGGCCGCCAAGAACGGGGGCAACGCCCAAAAGTTGGCCATCACCGGTTTTTGCTGGGGTGGACGCATCACTTGGTTGTATGCAGCGCACAACCCCAGCTTGAAGGCGGGCGTCGCTTGGTATGGTCGTGTCGAAGGCCAAACCAATGCCAACAACCCCAAGCACCCCGTTGAGTTAGCCAGCCAACTCAAAGCACCAGTGCTCGGTTTGTATGGCGCAGCGGATACCGGCATTTCGGTTGAATCCGTCGAGCGCATGAAGACCGCTTTGTCGCAAGCCGCTTCGCAAGGCAACGCCGCGGCCAAAGGCAGTCAGTTTGTGGTCTACCCTGATGCACCACACGCTTTCCATGCCGACTATCGCCCCAGTTACCGCGCCGCACCAGCAGCGGATGGCTGGGGACGTGCGATTGCTTGGTTCAAGCAACACGTTTGAGACGCCGTTGAGGATTGCACACAAGGGGCTTATTTGACCCCTTGTGTGCAACCCTACAATCTTGCTGCAAAGGATGCAACGATGCAGATAGATTGGCTTCACTTCACACCCGTGTCCGCCTTGATCGGTGGTGTTTTGTTGGGCGCAGCCAGCGCCCTTTTGTTTCTCAACAGCGGACGCATATTAGGCATCACCGGTGTTTTGGAAGGCTTGATTTCCCCCAACCCCAATGACACATCTTGGCGTTTACGGTTCGTGTTGGGCTTGTTGTTGGCACCTCCTGTGGCCAAATTGTTTTTTTCACCTGAATGGCCGAGCCTTCCCAAAATCGAGGCCAGTTTCACCATGATCATGGTGGCTGGCTTGTTGGTCGGTGTGGGCACACGCTTAGGCACAGGTTGCACCAGTGGCCACGGCATTTGCGGTTTAGGGCGACTCTCTGCACGTTCGTTGGTGGCGACCTTGTCGTTCATGTTCAGCGGCTTTGCAACCGTGTATGTGTTGCGTCATGTTTTGTAAGAGGCAACACATGCAGCGCATTTCAGAATTTTTAGCAGGCTTGGTGTTTGGCCTTGGCCTTTTGCTCTCAGGCATGACCGACCCCAACAAGGTGTTGGGGTTTTTAGATTTGGCAGGACTGTGGGACCCATCGCTGATGTTTGTGATGGGCGGCGGTGTGGGTGTGGCCATGGTGGGTTTTTACATCGCCAAAAAAAGAAACACCACCTGGCATGGTGGTGTATTGCATTGGCCAGAGCTCAATCACATCGATGCACCCTTGGTCATCGGCAGCTTTCTGTTTGGTACAGGTTGGGGCTTGGCCGGTTTTTGCCCGGGTCCGGCCTTGGTGTCCATGGGGGCAGGCCAAGACAAAGCCTTGGTGTTTGTGCTGGCCATGCTCGCAGGCATGGCGTTGTTAGATGCTTGGCGACGCTTACAGCGCTCTAACTAACGCGCGCTGTTATGCCTTCGCTTGATCAACGCTGGTATCCATCCCACAGGCCACATCGGGCACACCCAACTTGCGCAAGATGATGCCCATGGGGCAAAAGTTGGTGAAGCCAAACTGAAACAAATTGGCCCCCACAAACGCGGTGAATGCCAAGGCCCAAGGGCTGACAAACACAGGGCTGGCTTCAATACCCAAAGCCAAGGACACCATGATGAAGATGCCGGCAAAAATGCGAATGTAACGTTCAACGGTCATATCTATTCCTTTGTTCTTGTTGCGTGACGATCACGCGGCATAGCCCGGATTGGGCAAGACACCTTCCAACTTGGGCGTGTTGAGTTGGCGGGCTTTGACTTTGCCACCGCTGGCTTTGAGCCAATGCTCTACCACTTCCCACACCGGTTTGAGGTTTTGCGTTTTTGCCTCCTCGGCCACAGGCGCCCAGCCTGCGACTTTGTATTTTTTTCCGGCTTCAATGAGTTGGCCTTTGAGGCGCATCTCACCAATGCGGTTGCCCATTTTTTCATTGGGCTTGCACACATACGACAAACCACCCACACGCACCATGTCACCGCCTTGTTGGTAATAGGGGTCGGGGTTGAAGAGGTTGTCGCACACATCTTCTAAAACGGTTTTGATGGTCTCGCCCGTCATTTCTGTGACGGTGGCATACGAGTAAGTGGTGGCCGTCATGTCCATCAGCCATTCGCGTGTGATGGCTTGACCAGGCAACAGCGAAGTGCCCCAACGGAAACCTGGTGAGAAGGCCATGTCAGCGCCCTGCACATCCATCAACGCGTCGAGCAACAACTGGTCTCCAGTACCGTTGAAATTGCCGCGACGGTACAAGGTGCCTTCGGTGATGGCCAGTTTTTCATTCAGCTTGACCTCATAAGGTGCACGAATTTTTTGGATGAGCGCATCCATCTCTTTGTCAGCCGGCAACATGTTGGCAAACACCGGCAACAGTTTGTAGCGGAAGTCGGTCACGCGTTTATTTTTCACTTCGAAATCGAGCACACCCAAAAATTTGCCGTTCGAGCCTGCGTTGGTGACGATGGTTTTGCCACCCTTGTTGCTCACCAAGGTGGCCACGGGCATGCCGTCGTGGGTGTGACCGCCCATGATGGCGTCGATGCCACGCACGCGACTGGCCATTTTCAAATCGACGTCCATGCCGTTGTGCGACAACACGATCACAACTTGCGCCCCTTTGCTGCGCGCTTCGTCGACCATCTTTTGCATGTTCTCGTCTTGAATGCCAAACGCCCAATCGGCCACCATAT
>JACCDH010359973.1_pt1 | contig 18521 bp, 15 predicted proteins | sample 7442481 | NCBI WGS metagenome assembly JACCDH01 (sample SAMN15323433, study PRJNA562643) | freshwater metagenome | isolation source: river surface water | place: USA:Blue River Watershed | collected 2017-08-15 | reverse complement strand
GGTCAGAAATTACATCGATCGCTAGCGGTAAATCTTTGTCAATAACACGTGCATAAAAACAGGTGTATTCCTTGGTGGTGAAGGCATTCATCTCACCGCCGACAGCTTCAATAGCTGCCGATATCTCAAGCGCTGATCGTCGCTTGGTGCCTTTAAATAGCAGGTGCTCCAAAAAGTGTGAAGCTCCCGCAACCTTAGGTGACTCATCTCGCGAACCAACATTTACCCAGATGCCAAAAGCCGCGCTTCTGACATCTGGAATTTTTTCAGTGACAATGCGTAAGCCGCTTGAATGTACGGTCTTACGCACTGACATAACTATTCGCTCGCTGACTCTTCTAGAACTGGAATCAATGAAAGTTTGCCCTTTGGATCGATTTCGCCGATCTCAACATGGACCTTATCGCCAACTTTCATGACGTCCTCTAGATTTTCAATTCGCTTTCCGCCATGCATCTTTCTAATCTGAGAGATGTGCAATAGCCCATCTTTTCCAGGTAGCAGATTAATAAATGCACCAAATGCGGCTAACTTCACAACGGTTCCGTTGTATCGCTCGCCAACTTCAGGGAGTTTTGGATCGGCAATACCAAGAATTTGAGCCTTTGCAGCTTCTGCCGCTGTTCCATTTGTTGCGCCAATATAGATCGTTCCATCATCTTCAATGGTGATCTCAGCGCCAGTCTCCTCTTGAATCTGGTTGATGACCTTACCTTTAGGGCCAATCACCGCACCGATTTGATCAACTGGAATCTTGATGCTCATAATGCGTGGTGCAAGCGGATTGATTTCATCTGGTCGATCAATCGCTGCATTCATAACATTTAGAATCGCAAGACGCGCTTCTTTAGCTTGCAATAAGGCAGCTGCCAAAACTTTTGCTGGGATTCCATCAAGCTTGGTATCTAGTTGGAGGGCAGTTACAAAGTCTTTAGTTCCTGCAACTTTGAAGTCCATATCGCCGAATGCATCTTCTGCGCCCAAGATATCGGTGAGCGCGACATATTCTGTTTTGCCATCTACATCGTCAGATATCAAACCCATTGCAATACCTGCAACTGGCGCTTTTAGCGGAACGCCCGCATTTAGCAATGAAAGAGTTGATGCACAGACTGAACCCATAGAAGTTGATCCATTTGATCCAAGTGCTTCAGAAACTTGGCGAATTGCATATGGGAATTCTTCACGAGTTGGCAGAACTGGAAGCAAAGCACGTTCCGCAAGTGCACCATGTCCAATTTCGCGACGCTTTGGTGAACCAACACGTCCAGTTTCTCCCGTTGAATAAGGCGGGAAATTATAATTGTGCATGTAGCGCTTATGATCTTCTGGATTTAAAGTATCGAGCTGCTGTTCCATCTTGAGCATATTCAAAGTTGTTACGCCAAGAATTTGTGTTTCGCCTCTTTCGAAAAGAGCTGATCCGTGTACTCGTGGCAAGACTTCAACTTCTGCCGTAAGTGGACGAATATCTTTCAAGCCACGTCCATCGATACGTATCTTTTCGCGAAGTACTCGCTGCCGGACCAACTTCTTAGTTAAAGAGCGAAGCGCCGCAGGTACTTCCTTTTCACGTCCTTCAAATTGTGGCGAAATGCTCTCTTTAATCTCATTTGAGATTGCATCAAGTTCAGTTTCACGTTCTTGTTTACCGGCAATCGTAAGAGCTTTGCTCAAGCGATCTTTAGCTGCTTTTTCGACAGCACTATAGACATCTTCCTGATAATCCAAATAAACCGGAAATTCTGCTGTTGGCTTTGCTGCAACTTTTGCAAGCTCGAGTTGAGCTTCGCAGAGAGTGCGAATAAATGGTTTTGCTGCATCTAAGCCAGCGCCAACTACTTCTTCAGTTGGAGCGCCTGCACCATCGGCAATTAATGAAATTGTCTTTGTGGTTGCTTCTGCTTCAACCATCATGATTGCTACATCGTCGCCAGCGATTCGGCCCGCTACGACCATATCGAAAGTAGCGCGCTCTAATTCGCTGTGATTTGGGAAGGCAACCCATTGACCGTCAATCAGTGCAACTCGCACGCCACCAATCGGCCCGGAGAATGGCAAGCCTGCCAATTGTGTTGACATAGATGCAGCATTAATCGCAATTACGTCATACATATGATCTGGATCTAGTGCCATGACCGTAACGACAATCTGAACTTCGTTACGAAGTCCTTTAATAAATGATGGTCTTAATGGTCTATCAATTAGACGGCAGGTAAGGATCGCGTCTTCGGAAGGGCGACCTTCTCGTCTAAAAAATGAACCAGGGATTCGACCAACTGAATACATTCTTTCTTCAACATCGACTGTCAAAGGAAAGAAATCAAATTGATCCTTTGGATTTTTTGAAGCTGTTGTTGCAGAAAGCAACATAGTTTCATCATCCAGATATACAACAGAAGTTCCTGCTGCTTGGCGCGCTAGGCGACCAGTCTCAAAACGAATCTCTCGTTTTCCAAATTTACCGTTATCAATTTTTGCAACGGCATACTTAACATCTTGACCCTCCATGGGTCACTCCTATTCTCTAAATCTTCGCGGCTTCTAGAGAATGGATCTTCGATCGAAGCTCACGGCAATCTTCCGGAAGCCACCACCGAGGACCAGTCAACTAGTCCGCGAAGTTTTTAAATTATTACAAACTAACGGCGAATGCCGAGCTTGTCGATGATCGCGCGATAACGAGCGATATCTTTCTTTGCAAGGTATTGCAAAATTCTGCGACGGCGACCAACAAGAAGCAATAAGCCACGACGGTTGTGATGATCGTTCTTATTTGTCTTGAGGTGCTCTGTTAATTGCTCAATTCGTGTAGAAAGTAATGCAACTTGTGCCTCGGGGCTTCCTGTGTCCGATGCAGAGGCGCCAAACTTGTTAATTACTTCTTTTTTCTCGGCAGCTGTTAATGCCATTTTCTATTTCCTTTACATCTTTCACGAGGGCCCTCGGTCTTTATCACGAACGCACGATTTCTCGCTTCGGAGCAAAATCTACCAGCGGTATCTATAGGAGTGAAATCCAGGAGAAAATCCCGCTTAAATCTGGGTTAGTTCTCGTGCTTTATCGCAATCTATTTTCATTTGCGCCAGTAAAGGATCAAGGCCAGAAAATTTGATTGTGTCGCGTAACCGCCAGCCAAATTCCACTTTAGCTAATTTGTCGTACAAATCTAAATCTTTTTTATCAAGTGCATACGCTTCTACTTGTCTACTTCTGACTCCCGCAAAAGTTGGATTAGTTCCAATGGAAATTGCAGCAGGCCATCTATTGTTTTCAACAGTGAGCCAACCTGCATAGACACCATCTGAAGGAATAGTTGCATTGGCAGCAATTTCCAAATTTGCAGTCGGATAGCCTATTTCTCTTCCCCGTTTTTCTCCGTGGATAACTAAACCAGTTAAGTAATGTGGCCGGGTTAAGAGTTCGCGGGCAATTTCGATGTTACCGCCCAGAATGGCTTCTCGAATTCTGGTGGAAGAGACTGAAGTTCCCAATTCACTTTCTAAATCAATAGCTTTAACTTCTACCGAAATGTTTTCCCTTAAGAATTTAACATCGCCAGCTGCACGGTTGCCAAATCGAAAATTTGCACCGACTACTATTGCTGATGCGGCGAGACGGCTTACTAAAACTTCTGAAATAAATTCCTCGGGTTTCAACTTTGAAAAGGTTTCAGTGAATTTTATTACAGCAACACTTGTTACTCCTGTTTCGACTAGATTCTTGATCCGTTCTGATAGCGGAAGTAATTCGGATGGCACACGTGACGGCGAAACAATGCTTGCTGGATGCGGTTCAAAAGTGAGGGCAACAATTGGTGAATTAAAAACTTGCGCAGTCTTAATAATTTGCTGATGTCCCTTATGCACGCCATCGAAATTTCCAATTACGACAACAGCTCCAGTGATTGGCTCACCATGCCATGACATTTCAATGCTCTTACTCATCACGCTAATTCTTTCACGAATTGAAGACCGTTATCGGTTGAGCTCTGCCATCTCTATTCTCCAATATTGCTGCCACGTCGCCACGTGGCCCGATACCTGCAATTGGACCTTGAGTTTCGGACTTATCAATTCTGCGTCCAAACCTAATCTCTGCTATCTCCTCAAAAGTTAATTTTCGTGTTTTCATGAATTTAGAAATTTCCGTCGCTAGCGAAAGGATTGGTGCGCTCTCGATATCCCCGGCATCAGAGATTGAGAAAGGTGAAACTTCGGTTCTTCGCAGTTCAATCAAATGGCCGCCTACTCCCAGTGCTCTACCTAGATCTCGAGCGATGGCACGGATATAAGTTCCCGCCGAACAAGAAACTTCGATTTCAACATCTAAATGTTCGTTCCGATGAATCGCTAAAATCTTTAGTTTTTCGATTTCTACTTCTTTGGCCGGTAATTCAACTTCCCTACCTTCTCGAACCAAATCATAAGCGCGCTCTCCGGCTATTTTCTTTGCTGAAACCGAGCTTGGCACTTGATTAATTATCCCAACAAACTTCTGCAATTCTCGCTCTATTTCTTGATCTGTAACTGCGCCCCAATCGGCTGTGGCAACAACATCGCCTTCTCGATCATCAGAAATAGTAGAGATTCCCAACCGAACAATTGCGATGTAGCTCTTTCTTCCATTGACTATATATTGGAGAAACTTTGTGGCGTTATTTATGCCAATAACTAGAACTCCTGTCGCCATTGGATCTAGTGTCCCAGCATGACCAACTTGCTTTGTTCCTAACCTGCGACGTAATTGCGCAACGACATCATGGCTTGTAATGCCAGAAGGCTTATTAATTACTAGGAAACCGCTTTCGGAATTCATTCGGTTTCATGAACTCGATTAGTTCGGTATGGATCTGTACCACCTATTGGCTTCGCAGAATCTCTTAGATGTGCGATTTCTTCATCATGTTTGCGAACTTGATCAAGTAAATCTTCAAAGTTACGAGCTGTCTCAGATAGAGCGTCAACAAAGAAAGCGAGAGTCGGAACGATTCGAGTTCCGAGTTCGCGTCCTACCTCGGTTCGTAACAAACCTTTTGCACTTTCAAGGGCTTTGGCCGTGTTTTCCCGCGCCTCGTCATCGCCCAAGACTGTGTAGAAGATTGAGGCTTGTTGCAAATCACCCGTGACTCGAACATCAGTAATAGTTACAAAACCAAGTCTTGGATCCTTAATTTTGTTCTCTAAAGTTTGTGCTACCACAACCTTTATTCGATCGGCTACTTTAGCTGCGCGGTGCGAGTTTCCCATTATGCACGCTTCTTCTCGCGCATCTCGAAGACTTCAACTGAGTCGCCAACTTGAATATCCTTAAATGATCCAAGTCCGATACCGCACTCGTATCCTTCACGAACCTCCGTCGCATCATCTTTAAATCTTCGAAGTGATTCGATCGCCAGATTATCGCCAACAACAACGCCGTCACGTAGTACACGTGCCTTTGCATTTCTTCGGATAATTCCAGTCGTAACCAGAGATCCGGCAATTGTTCCGAACTTGCTGGACTTAAATACTTCTCTAACTTCCGCAGAGCCAATTGTTGCTTCTTCAAACTCTGGTTTGAGAAGTCCTTTAAGCGCGGCTTCAATCTCCTCAATTGCTTTATAGATCACTGAGTAGAATCGAACTTCTACGCCCTCTTCATCCGCGAAGGTAGCTGTTTGTGGTTCTGGTTTAACATTGAAACCAACAACAACTGCTCCGGAGGCCGAAGCTAGAGTGATATCGCTCTTTGTGATTGCACCAACGCCACGGTGAATGACTCGTAGATCAACTTCGCTACCGACATCAAGCTGCAGCAAAGCATCTTCGAGAGCCTCTACAGAACCGCTCACATCTCCCTTGAGAATTAAGTTCAAAGTTGTAACCTTTGATTTCTCCAAGAAATCTTCTAGCGAAACTTTCTTTCTCGCCTTTGCAAGTGCAGCATGGCGCTCGCCAGCTTGACGTTTTTCTGCAATCTGACGTGCAGTTCTATCCTCTGGCGCAACGATGAAATTATCACCAGCGCTTGGAACAGATGTGAATCCGAGAACTTGAACTGGACGTGAAGGTCCAGCAATTTCAACAGCTTTGCCAAATTCATCCATCATCGCTCTAACTCGACCGAATGCCGAGCCGGCAACAATGGCATCACCGGTCTTAAGTGTTCCGCGTTGCACGAGAACTGTTGCAACTGGACCGCGACCGCGATCTAGGTGAGCTTCAATCGCAACACCTCGAGCATCATCATCGTGAATCGCACGTAAATCAATTGCGGCATCTGCAGTTAAGAGAATTGCATCAATTAGTTCGGAGATGCCCTTTCCGCTAATTGCAGAAACGTCAACAAATAATGTGTCGCCGCCGTACTCTTCGGCAATCAAGTTGTACTCAGTCAATTGCTGTCTAACTTTTCCTGGGTTAGCGCCTTCTTTATCTACTTTATTTACCGCAACAACAATCGGAACATTTGCAGCTTGCGCGTGATTTAAAGCTTCGATTGTCTGCGGCATTACACCGTCATCAGCTGCAACTACTAGGACTGCAATATCGGTTACTTTGGCACCACGTGCACGCATAGCGGTAAAGGCTTCGTGACCTGGAGTATCGATGAAAGTGATTGCACGATTTACACCATTGTGATCGTGGTGAATTTGATAGGCACCGATGTGCTGTGTAATGCCACCAGCTTCACCCTTAACAACCTCAGTCTGTCGGATTGCATCAAGTAGACGAGTCTTACCATGATCAACGTGACCCATAACTGTTACTACAGGCGGACGAACTTCCAAATCGTCTGGCGAGATATCGGCTAATTCTTTCTCAAGATCGATATCAAATTGCTCAAGAATTTCACGGTCTTCATCTTCTGGAGAGACAATTGTGATCTTGTAGCCATATTCATTGCCGAGCATTTCTAATGTGCTCTCGTCAACTGTCTGAGTTGCTGTAACCATTTCACCTAAATGGAAGAGAACTGAAACTAGTGCTGCTGGATCTGCGCCGATTTTTTCGGCAAAGTCAGCAAGTGATGCACCTCTGCGTAACTTAACTGGAGTATTTCCATCGCCTCTTGGAACAATTGCACCACCAATTGTTGGCGCTTCCATATTGTCAATCTCTTCACGTAAAGCTTTCTTACTCTTGTAACTCTTTTTCTTTCCGCCACCTTTTCCAAATGCACCGCCAGCGCCAGGTCGTGCGCCGCCAGGTCGTGAAGGTCCACCAAAACCTGGTCTTGCACCTGGTCCACCTGGACGTTGTGCTGGTTGATTTCGATAAGGAGTTGGTGCGCCACTTCTACCAGGTGCAGTTCTTGGTGCACCTGGACGATCCGTTCTCTGATCAGGTCTCTGAGGTCGCGCTGCAAAACCAGGTCTTACTGAACCTGGACGTGGTCCTGCTAATGGACCGCGTTGTGGCGGTCTCGCGTTATTTCCAGATTGTGGTTTTCCAGAAGTTCCAAATGGATTATTTCCTGGTCTAGCTGCAGGTCTTGGTGGACGTGGAATTCCACCGGAAGTTCCAAATGGATTATTTCCTGGTCTCGCAGCAGGTGGTTTTGGGATAGATGGAAGAACTGGTTTTGGCGCTGCAGGAACTTCAGGAGTTACCGCTTCAATATCTTTTGCCGGAACTTTTGCAACTTCTTCAATAACAGGTTCGCTCTTTTTTGGTGCAGCTTTCTTTGCTGGAGCTTTCTTTGCAACTTTCTCAACAGTTGGCTTATTTACAGGTGGATACTTCTCTAAAAACTTTCTAACAACTGGAGGTTCGACAGTAGAGGATGCAGAGCGAACAAACTCGCCCATCTCTTGGAGCTTTGCAAGGACGTCCTTGCTCTCCATACCTATTTCTTTTGCTAATTCGTAAACGCGGACCTTTGCCACTTCTCTCCTTCTGTGGCCCCGCGTTCTCCGCGAAGCCTAAATTGACCTACTCATGATCTTGTGGTGCTCATTTGAGTGCCATTGCCTTCGCTCCTGTTAATCCAGATTTTCAAAACCTGGCTAGTGAATCTAGAGCGCAACCATACCTCGTGGGGGCTGGGATTGGCTAAACGCCCGTTGCGTCCGAGTGGATATCAATCCGCCAGCCGGTAAGGCGCGCTGCCAATCTGGCGTTCTGTCCATCTTTGCCGATTGCAAGCGATAGTTGGTAGTCAGGTACAACTACCTTGGCAGATCTAGTCGCTTGATCTACAACTTCTACTGATGTAACGCGAGCCGGAGCTAGCGCGCTTCCGACAAATTCAACTGGGTTCTCTGACCAATCGACGATATCAATCTTCTCGCCATGAAGTTCATCCATTACAGAACGTGCACGTGCTCCCATTGGTCCAATTAATGCACCTTTAGCACTAACACCAGTTCTTAATGAACGAACTGCAATCTTGCTTCGATGGCCAGATTCTCGGGCGACGCCCATTATTTCTACGACATGATCTCGAATTTCCGGAACTTCTAGAGCAAATAATTGTTTTACTAGCGCTGGATGGCTTCTAGATAGTAGAACCTCCGGGCCTTTCATTCCTTGTTTAACTTCAACTACAAAACATTTAATTCGATCACCATGATTATAAATCTCGCCCGGAACTTGTTCGTGGGGCGGAATTTTTCCTTCAACTCGTCCTAAGTCAACATAAACCATTCTTTGATCACGGCCTTGTTGTATAACACCAGAAACAATATCGCCTACAGTGGCACTAAATTCACCAACTATTTCTGCATCGCGAGAAGCTCGCATCTTCTCTTTAATAATTTTACGAGCAGTGGAAGAAGCTATTCGGGAGAAGCCCGGAAGATCATCAATATGCTCTCCAATTTTTTCACCGTCTGGACCAAACTCAGGAACAATTATCCGAATTTCACCTGTAGCCCTATCAAGTTTGGCATAGGCCGATGGCTTCGCGCCTTCCATTTCGCTATAGGCAATTCTGACCGCAATTTCAATTGCATCAATTAGTCGTTCGAGAGGAATATCGCGGTCAATTGTGAGAGCTTCAAGTACTTTCATATCAACATTCATTTATCTCGCCCCTATTTCTCTTCTTTGGGTCGATTGAATTCAATCTGAACCTGAGCTCGTTTTATGCTTTCAAAATCAAATATCGCATCATCAATTCTTACTTTTCCGGTATTCACTTCGGCGATTCGCCCAGAAATCTCTTTATCTTCCTTAGTTAAAATCTTCACCAATCTGCCAAGATTTTTTCGCCAGTGACGTAATTCTGTTAGTGGTCTATCTATGCCAGGTGAAGTCACTTCAAGAGTAAAAGGTGAATCCCCAAGACCGGAGTAATCATCGAGTTGAGCGGATATTGCCCTAGAGAGACTTGCGACTTCATCAAGATTTGGGTTCCGCTCTTCACCATCAACTATTACTGAAATCTGGCGGCGGCGACCAAGTGGAGTTACTTTTACTTCTTCCAAAATGAAGCCAGCTTTTTGCACCAGCGGATCAAGTAGCTCTCTTAATTCAAATACTAAAGACATTGCCTCGACCTACTTATTCATTTGTTTTGAAGTTTTGGGGTGGGAATACTAACTCGTAATTACTTTAAAGGAAAGTGTCGACGACTAGGCGGGCGATCAATAGGGCGGTCGCAAAGAGAAAGACTTTCCGAATCAAATTTGACCCACCTCTAATTGCCAACTTGGCACCAATTAATCCCCCTATGACATTTCCAACCGCCATCGTTAATCCCAGCATCCACATAATCTTTCCTGATAAGCCAAAGATCAAGATCGCGCCAATATTTGTAGAGAGATTTACTATTTTAGTAGTGACTGTAGCTTCAAGAAAAGCGTATCCAAGTAATCCAACGAGGATTAACATTAAGAAAGTTCCGGTACCCGGACCGAAAATTCCGTCATAAAAACCAATAGCTAAACCGAAGAAGATAGCAGTTATGCCGTTCTTTCGATTATCCGTAGATTTATTTTCAACCAGTCCCAAATCTTTTTTTATAAGTGTATAAGTAAATACTCCGATAAGAGCTATCAAGATAATTGGCCGAAAGGCTTCCATTGGAATTAATGTTGCGACCCGGGCCCCAAGTGCCGAGCCTATAAATGCTGGAATCGCCATCAATATTGCAATCCGGAGATTAGGACGCAACCTTCTTAAATAAGTGATTGTTGCGGTAGCTGTTCCTAGCGAAGACGGCAGCTTGTTCGTTCCCAGAATTACTGAAGGTTGCGTATTAGGCAAGGCCACCAATAATGATGGAAGTTGAATTAATCCACCACCACCAGCTATCGAATCAACTAGACCTGCAAAAGCTGATGCGCATACTAAAAAGAGAACGAACTCGAGCTCCACTATTTAAAGATACCGACCAAATATGAAAGTGCTTCATCAATTGGAACTTCGCTCTTAGATCCCGATTTACGATCTCGCACTTCAATTTTGCCGTCAGCTAGTGATTTACCAACAATAACAATGACTGGATTCCCAATTAACTCTGCATCCTTAAATTTAACCCCAGGGCTCGCCTCTCTGCGATCATCTAGCATTACAGAGATTCCTTTATCCTCCAACTGTTTTGCTAACTGTTCTGCAAATTCAAATGGCTTCTCCTCTTTGCCCGTAGCAACCAAATGAACTTTTGCAGGTGCAACTTCAGCTGGCCAAAGAAGTCCTAATTCATCGTGGCTCTGCTCAGCGATTGCAGCAACGGCTCTGGAGACACCAATTCCATATGAACCCATGGTTACAACGCGCGACTTGCCCTCGCTATCTAGAACTGTCAGCTCGAGCGCATCCGCATATTTCCGACCTAATTGGAATATATGACCGATTTCTATCGCTCGATCAATGACGATAGGTGCTTCGCATTTAGGGCAAGCATCGCCTGCTCGAACTTCTGCAGCTTCGATATACCCATCAACTTCAAAATCTCGACCATACGTTACATATCTTGCATGTCTATTCTTAACATTCGCGCCAGTAATCCAATGTGAGCCAGGAGTTATTCGAGGATCTGCATAAAGTTTCAAGCCGAATCGCTTTGCATCTTGTGGTCCTACATAACCTTTAACTAGCTCTTTTCGTTTTGCAAAATCTTCATCTTCAAACAAACGTAGCTCTTTCACACCTGAAAGATTCGCCTCCACGCGCTTTAAATCTACTTCGCGATCACCTGGAACCAGAATACAAATAGGCTCTCCATCTGCCATCAATAAAACATTTTTTAAGGTATCGCTTGCCGAAATATTTGCTTGATACTTCTTATTCATAACTTCGACTAACGAATCAATTGTTGGCGTATCTGGTGTATCGAGAATCTCAATTGCAGGCGGAGTTTCACTCTTTGCAGATGCAACTTTTGTCGTCATCGCTTCAACATTTGCCGCATAGCCACATTTCTCACAGAGCACATAAGTGTCTTCACCTGTTGTGCAAGGCGCTAAGAATTCTTCAGATTTTGATCCGCCCATTGCGCCAGCCATCGCAGATACGATGTTGTATTTCAGACCAAGTCGATTAAAGGTCTCAATATAGGCATCACGATGCTTCTGATAGGAAGCTTCTAGCCCTGCATCATCTATATCAAAAGAGTAGGAATCCTTCATAACAAATTCGCGACCACGGATAATTCCGCTTCTTGGACGCGCCTCATCTCGATATTTAGTTTGTATTTGATAAATATGTAATGGCAAATCTCGGTAGGACGAATACTCGCCTTTCACCATCAGCGTAAACATCTCTTCATGGGTTGGACCAAGAAGATAATCAGCACCTTTTCGATCTTTTAATCGGAAGAGTGTTGGACCGTACTCATCCCATCGACCTGTCTTCTCATAAGCATCGCGAGGAAGAAGTGATGGGAAGTGAACTTGTTGGAAGCCAGCTCGATCCATTTCTTCTCGAACAATTTGCTCAACATTTCTAAGGACAATGACACCGAGCGGTAACCAGGAGAATATTCCTGCTGCGATTGGGCGAACATAGCCGGCTCTTACTAGCAGTCTATGGCTTGCAACTGTTGCATCTGATGGATCATCACGTAAGGTGCGCAAAAAGAGTGATGACATTCGCAACATGGTGCTAAGCCTATCTAATTATTTAACTGTTACAGATGGTTCGCCTGATGAAACTCCAGCCGCTTCCATCTCTTCTGCGATCTTCATTGCCTCTTCAATCAAAGTTTCGACAATTTGCGCTTCAGGTACTGTCTTTATGACTTCGCCCTTTACAAATATTTGTCCTTTGCCATTTCCAGATGCAACACCAAGATCAGCTTCTCTCGCTTCTCCTGGGCCATTAACAACACAGCCCATGACGGCAACTCGAAGTGGAACTGTCATTCCCTCTAAACCTGCTTGCACTTTCTCCGCTAAGGAGTAAACATCGACTTGAGCTCTGCCACAAGATGGACAGGAAACTATTTCAAGTTTACGTTGTCGTAAATTCAAAGATTCTAGAATAGAGATTCCAACTTTTACTTCTTCAACTGGAGGAGCAGATAATGAAACTCGGATTGTGTCACCGATTCCTTCGGATAAAAGTATGCCAAAGGCCGTCGCAGATTTAATAGTTCCTTGAAAAATAGGACCGGCTTCAGTAACTCCGAGATGCAATGGATAATCACACTTTGACGCAAGAAGACGATACGCCTTAACCATAGTTACTGGGTCGTGGTGCTTCACTGAAATCTTGATATCAGTGAATCCATGTTCTTCAAATAAACCAATCTCCCAGAGTGCGGATTCAACTAGCGCTTCAGGTGTGGCCTTGCCATATTTTGCGAGAAGTCTTGGATCTAGCGATCCGGCATTAACGCCAATTCGAATTGGAATTCCGGCATCGCCCGCTGCTTTAGCTACTTCCTTAACTTTGTCATCGAATTGCTTGATATTTCCAGGATTGACTCGGACACCTGCGCATCCCGCATCAATGGCGGCAAAAATATATTTTGGTTGAAAATGAATATCTGCAACAACTGGAATCTGTGATTTCTTTGCAATCTGACTTAAGGCATCGGCATCATCTTGACTCGGCACCGCAACTCGAACTATCTGGCAGCCAGAAGCAGTCAACTCTGCAATCTGTTGCAAGGTTGAATTAACGTCGGCAGTTACTGTGGTGCACATGGATTGAACGCTGACTGGGGCATCGCCACCAACTAGGACATTGCCTAGCTTTAATTGCTTCGTTTTGCGACGCGGCGCCAATGTCGGAAGTGGTGCTTGTGGGATGCCGAGGTCGACCATGTCCCTATTCTGCCTTACGAGTTATAGTTGCTCAAATGAAACCATGGCTGATAGTCGGATATCTTGTAATCGCGATACTTTTGATTACCTGGGTCTACGGGATCTAAATCCTTAGATATTCAAGTTAATTGGATTGAAAATATCCGCAATTAATAAGAGTACAGTCAGGAAAATCAACAGTATCAAGACCACAGCTGTAATCGGCGTCAGTTTCTCAACATCCACTTCTTCAGGCTCTGCTCTGCCACGTAAACGGTAGACCTGTCTTCTAAATCCTTCATAAATGGCAATCGCCATATGGCCACCATCTAGCGGCAAGATTGGAAGTAAATTAAAGATTCCCACAAATATATTTAGGGATGCAACGATCAAAATAAATGTAGCAAGTTTTTCACTTGTGGTTAGGTTTCTGCTTGAAACGGTCTCACCGGTGGCGCGAGCTACGCCAACAATTCCTACTAATCCATCAGAGTTTCGCTCTTCGCCAAGAAAAGTCTGGCCAAATAGAGAAGGGATTTGTGCTGGCAGATTTACTAGCGCTTTTACCGATCCAGCAACTAGATCACCAGTGGCAGCAAAGGATGAATTTATTGCTGATATTGGGTTGGCACGAACTAAACCGTACTGATTAATAATGCCGAGATAACCGCGCTCTTGGCCCTCAATATTTCTTGCGGCAAGTTTTACTTGGATAGAGAACTCACTTTCACCTCGCTCAACAATCAAAGTTATTTCTTTATCTGCCGAATCGCGAAGAATTGGAGAGATATCTTCCCAATCTAAATCTCGTTGACCATTTACTCCGACAATTCGATCGCCAGCAACAAGCCCAGCTGATTTTGCGGGAGAAATTGGGTCGGCTTCGGTGCATTGACTTGCCTTTGGAACACAGGGCACAACTTCGGAGATAACTGGGAGTGCTCTGGCGACGCCAACTCCGCTAAATAGAATAAACAAAAGAAGAATTCCCAGGACAAAATGTAAGAATGATCCCGCTCCCGAAACGATAAGTTTTTGATGAGTCTTCGCTCTGAAATAAGCGCGTTCTTGCACTTCCGGTGGCAATGCTTCGCGAGGTGACATTCCTGAAATTCGACAATAGCCGCCGGCAGGAATCGCTTTAATGCCAAATTCAGTTTCGCCGCGTTGCGTCGACCAGAGACGTTTCCCAAATCCAAGGAAAAATTCGGTAACTCGCATTCCGTATCGCTTGGCGGTTATGTAATGACCGAACTCGTGGACCATCACCGAAAAAAGAAGTGCGATTATGAAAGCAAGCACGCCGATTAGGCCCACATCTACTCCTATGTCTTAAGAGAGCGCCTCTTGCGCTACCCGACGTGCATCATTCTCGATTGCAGTGACATCTTCGATATCACGAATACTTTCTGGTGCAGAAGAGGCCAGTTTATTCACAACTCTTTCAATAGTCTCAACTATCGCTGGGAATGAAATGAGTTTCTTAAGGAATGCGTCAACTGCAACCTCATTTGCTGCATTAAAGATGGCGGTCACTGCTCCCCCTAGTGCGCCACATCGTCGAGCCAATTCAATGCTTGGGAAACGTTTCTGATCTATTGGTTCGAAATTCCAGGAATGAGAGAGTTTCCAATCAATCGCGGGTATAACATCTGCAATTCTCACTGGATACGAAAGCGCGTAAGCAATTGGCCCTTTCATATTGGGTGGCGAAGCCTGCGCAATCGTAGAACCATCGATGAATTCAACAAATGAGTGAATAACTGATTGAGGATGTATAACAGCTTCTATCTTGTTGTATGGAATATCGAATAAATAGTGAGCCTCTATTATCTCTAAACCTTTATTAACTAATGTAGCTGAATTTATCGTTACTACTTGACCCATATTCCAGGTTGGATGAGCTAAAGCTTCCTCGACTGTTACATCCGTTAAATCCATTCTCTGGCGAAATGGGCCTCCGCTTGCAGTCAATACAAATTTGGAAACTTCCTCACGCTTACCTGATTTAAGTGCTTGAAAAATTGCAGAATGTTCCGAATCCACCGGAATTATTCGATCCCGACCATGAGCCACAACAAGATCACCACCAGCAACAAGTGATTCTTTATTTGCTAACGCGACGGTATTTCCTACCTCTAACGCCGAGAGCGTTGGCCCGAGTCCAATAGATCCAGTTATTCCATTTAGCACGATGTCAGATGGAAGTGCGGCGATTGATCGTGCTGAGTTTGAGCCATCGATAACCTCAACATCTTTAAGCAAATCTCTTAGCTTTCTACCGTCACCAGTAGTCGCGACTATTGGAACTTTAAATTCAATTGCTTGCTTGGCAAGCACCTCAAGATTTTTTGATCCGGCAGCAAGTCCAACGACTCGAAATTGACCCGGATGGCTTGCTATGACTTCCAGCGCCTGTACCCCGATCGACCCGGTTGAACCGAGGATTACTACATCACGCATGGGTGGAATTCTCTCAGAAAGTGGGAGTTGTATTGGTAAGAGATAGAATGGCGAAATGACATTCGGACCTAATTTACCGCAGCAACGAAAACTAGTTACAGAAATACCTGGACCTAAATCACAATCAATCATTAAGCGACGCGCAGAGGCAGTATCTGCTGGTTTGGGAATGGCGGTTCCAGTTGTAGTTGAAAAAGCCGGTGGCGGTGTAATAATCGATGTCGATGGAAATTCAATTATCGATATGGGAGCTGGAATTGCAGTTGTTAGCGTTGGTAATTCAGCGGCTCGTGTCGTAAAAAATGTAACTGAACAAGTTGAAGCATTTACTCATACCTGTTTCATGGTTGCTCCGTACATGGGTTATATCGAAGTTAGCGAAGCATTAAATAGATTAACTCCAGGTAGCCATAAGAAAAAATCTGCATTATTTACATCTGGCGCTGAAGCTCTCGAGAATGCGGTAAAGATCGCCCGCAAGTACACAAACCGACAAGCAGTCGTTGTTTTTGAACATGGTTATCACGGACGTACCAACTTGACGATGGGTATGACCGCTAAAAATATTCCGTATAAGGATGGGTTTGGACCATTTGCGCCAGAGATCTACAGAATGCCTATGGCTTATCCATATCGATGGCCGGGTGGCGCGGAAGCTTGTGAACGAGAAGCGCTAGAAACTGTCATACATAAAATTGAGAAGGAAATCGGCGCTAAGAATGTTGCATGCGTAGTTATTGAACCAATTCAGGGTGAGGGTGGCTTTGTTGTTCCACCAAAAGGCTTCTTGCCTGGCTTGGTTAAGTTCTGTAACGAAAATGGCATTGTCTTTATTGCAGATGAAGTTCAAACTGGTTTTGCTCGTACCGGAAAAATGTTTGCCTGCGAAGATGAAGGAATCGTTCCAGATCTCATCACAACCGCAAAAGGTATTGCTGGTGGTCTACCTCTTGCTGGCGTAACCGGAAAAGCCGAAATTATGGATTCGGTTCATTCAGGTGGTCTTGGTGGTACTTATGGTGGATCGCCAATTGCATGCGCTGCTGCGCTTGGCGCAATTGCAACAATTGAGGAAGAGAAACTTGTCGATCGCGCTGCTGCACAAGGAAAAATTATTTCTGACGCTCTAAATGAGATGAAAAAGAAGTATCCAGTAGTGGGCGATGTGCGCGGTCGCGGTGCGATGCAGGCACTCGAGTTCGTAAAGCCTGGAACTCATGAACCAAATGCTGATGCACAAGCTGCAATCATCAAATATTGCTTGCAAAAGGGCGTACTGCTTCTGTCGGCAGGAACATATGGCAATGTGATTCGACTACTACCGCCATTAGTGATGCCTGAAGATCTCTTAAAAGAAGCTCTTAGTATTCTTGATGAGGCAATCTCAAAGATTTAGCGATCTAGAAGATTTTTAGTTGGCGAATAACTCTCGCCACTTCTTCGTTTTGCAATTGCGCTAACTGCTTCAAGCACTACTCGGTTTGCCAGAATCGCTGTGATATCTGCTGAATCAAATGGCGGTGAAACTTCCACAACATCGATTCCAACAACCGGAAGTTCGAGACAGATGCGTCGCACTGATTCCAAAAGCTCTCTTGATGTCATGCCGCCTGGTTCAGGAGTTCCAGTGCCTGGCGCCATACCGGGGTCGACAACATCGATATCTACAGATAGAAATACGCCTTCGCAACCATCAGTTAATCTTGCAAAAGATTCATCTAGAACTTTATTTAGGCCGCGATGATGAATCTCGGTCATTTCATAAGAGCGCATACCTTGATCGCGCATCCAGTTAAGAGTTGCATCATCTGGCCAATAACCACGCAGCCCAAGTTGTAGGAATCTATCGCCGCGCACTGCGCCAGAATCTATTAGTCGTCGCATTGGCGTTCCGTGTCCAACCAGTGCACCAAACTGCAAATCTCCAGTATCAGCATGAGCATCAAAGTGAATCATCGATATCTTCCCGAGGCCGCGATGATCGGCAATGCCAGCAACATCGGCAGAAGCAATTGAATGATCGCCACCAAGTACAACTGCAATCGCGCCAGCGCGTGAAATCTTCTCCGTTGCTGCACGAAGTACTCTTAGCGATTCTGTTAAATCACCTGGTGGCATTAACAAATCGCCAGCATCAAAAACCTTTAGCGCCTTCAACCCATCAATCCGAAGTGCCAAATGTGGACGTTCACCATCATGTGGCAGGTAATCGCCCATTCGAATTGCTTGTGGACCAAATTTTGCGCCAGATCTATGTGAAGTGCCACTATCGATTGGTGCTCCGACGATAATTACATCAGCGCCTTTATATGTTTCTGGCTTATCCAAATCACATGCTGGCACCCCGAGGAATGTGAAATTCGGACCATACATATTTCCGATATTGGCCACTTAGTTTCCTTAAACCACTGGAAGTGCAGCTAAAGCAGATGCAAAATCAGCATCTTTCAACACTGAATCTTTCATCTCGCCACGTAGATATTGATCATAGGCTGCAAGATCAAAGTGACCATGTCCGCAAAGAGCTGTGAGAATTACCTTTTCTTCTCCAGTCTCTTTCGCCTTGAGAGCTTCCTGAATTGCAATCGCAATTGCATGAGTTGGTTCAGGAGCTGGAACGATTCCTTCAGTTCTAGCAAATTGCAGTGCAGCTGCAAAGCATTCAGTCTGTTGGACAGATGTTGCAGTCATTAATCCAAGCTCGTAGATATGGCTAATTAGCGGTGACATTCCGTGATAGCGAAGGCCGCCGGCATGAATTGGATCTGGGATGAAGTCATGACCCAAGGTATGCATCTTCATTAAAGGTGTCATTCCTGCGGTATCTCCGAAATCGTATGCGTAAACGCCACGAGTTAATGAAGGGCAAGATGCAGGTTCT
>JACCDH010231368.1_pt1 | contig 18522 bp, 15 predicted proteins | sample 7442481 | NCBI WGS metagenome assembly JACCDH01 (sample SAMN15323433, study PRJNA562643) | freshwater metagenome | isolation source: river surface water | place: USA:Blue River Watershed | collected 2017-08-15 | reverse complement strand
TCGGCCCACAGCCGCGGTTTCTTCGGCCGCCCGCAGCCCGCAGGTGGATGTGGGTGCGCAATCGGTCAACACGGTTCAGTTGAACAACAGCGTGCGGGTGGTGGCCGACGACATGCGCAACGCCCTGATCATTCACGCGCCAGCCGCCCAAATGGAGCGGATTGAGGCGGCACTGGCCAAGCTGGATACCCCCGCAAAGCAAGTCTTGATCGAGGCCAGCATTGTCGAGGTCACCCTAACCGACGAACTGAGCTACGGAACGCAGTGGCTGTTTTCCAACACCCGCGCCGGTGGGGGAACGGGCGACAGTCTGTTGACGACCAGTGCCACCGCTTCGGGCGTTGGCGGCGCGTTGACGGGCTTCTCCTACACATTGCGCAGCGCCGCTGGCAACGTGCGCGCAGTGCTCAATGCGCTCTCCGACAAGTCTCTGGTCAAAGTCATTTCAACGCCCTCTTTGATGGTGCTGGACAACCACACAGCCACCATTGTTGTGGGAAACCAACAGCCCATCCGCAGCAGCGAAACCGTGACCGATGGCGGGGTTCGCAGCACCAGCATTCAATACAAAGACACGGGTGTTTCTCTCTCCGTCAAGCCCTCGGTCAATGCCGGCAGCATGGTGACCATGCAAATCAACCAGGCCGTGACCGATGTGGGGGCTGTTGACCAGGCCACTGGGCAGCGGGCATTTTTGCAGCGCCAGATCGACAGCAAGGTGGCCGTTCGCAGCGGAGAGTCTTTGGTGTTGGGGGGGCTGATTCGAGACAACAACACCGACGGCTCGGCTGGCGTGCCCGGCTTGCACGAAGTGCCGTTGCTGGGCGCCCTGTTTGGCACCAAAACCCGCAACACCACGCAAACCGAGCTGTTGGTCATCATCACGCCAAGAGTGGTTCAGTCCGACGCCGACCTCAGGGACGCTGGCGACGAGATCAAGCAGCGCATGCGCCGCCTCACAGACCTTTTATCGGAAACCAAATGATGTCGATTAGCATCAAAACTCCAGTCGATCTGGCCTTGAACAGCAGCGGCGCCGGGCAATTTCGGTCCGCTCCCCATACCGGTCTGCGGCGGTGGGCAAGCATGGCGCGGGCTGTTGTACTGCCCGTTGGTTTTGCCCTGGCCTCGGTTGGCTGCGCCAGCCTGGAGACTGCGGCAGACGTTCGCGACAGTCAGGCCAGGGCCGAGCAGCGCTGGTCGCACCTCATCCGGGGCCAGCACCAAATGGCGTGGGCCCTGCACAGCCCCGGCTGGAGAGAGTTGCATCCTTTTGATGCATGGCGGGGTGAAATGGGCTCGGCGGTGTCGTGGAAGGCTGCGGAGGCCGTGGGCGCAGATTGCGACGACGGCAACCCCAAGCGTTGCACCGTGCGCGTCAAAGTCACTTACCAGCTGGTTTCAGATAAGATCGACGCATCTCCATTGTCGAGAGAAGTGGAAGAGCTTTGGCTCAACTTTGACGACCAATGGTGGTACCTGCCCAGATCTTGATCCGTGCTCGTCACGTCCTCAAGGCATCTTGCTGCCCGGGCTTGTTGTCCTTGTGCAACATTTTTGTGGTGGTGAGGGGTTGGTTGCAATCTCTCTGTGTGTTTCGTTTGGCCGTTGTGCTAAATTCTTCTGAGCGTGATCTTTTTGTTGCGCTTTCAACTCTTACTAGTGGAGTCCAACTCATGAAAAAATCTTTGTTGAGCAAGTCTGCGGTCGCGCTTGCAGCTGGCATGCTGGCTGTGGGCTCTGCCCAGGCGGTCGTTATCGGTGATGCTGGTCCTGTTGCCGCTCACGTAGGCATGGCACCTGCCACCGTGTTGGAGGTCAACCCTGCAGGCCAAGGCCACATGCTTTTGGTGCCCTACTACACTGCCCAAGGTGGTAACGACACGTACCTGTCGATTGTCAACACCGACATGCGCAACGGCAAGGCTGTGAAAATCCGCTTCCGCGGCGCTTCCAACTCTGATGACGTGTTGGACTTTACGATTCTGCTGTCTCCTGGTGACGTGTGGGCCGCTGCCATCAGCAAGCCCGCTGGCCAAGACCTGCCCAAGCTGACCACCTCTGACAAGTCTTGCACGCTGCCTGCAATTCCTGCCGGCGGTGTGGATTTCAACCCCGCACGCCTGCACCAAAAGTTGTCTGCTGTTCAGCAGGCTTCTGAAACCCGTGAAGGCTATGTTGAAATTTTCAACATGGCCGACATTCCCCCCGCTACAACGACTACCGCCACTCTGTATGGCTCTATTGAGCACGTGAATGGCACCCCCCGTGGTTGTGGATCTGATGCGGTTAACGCTTTGTTGAACAGCGACTTGATCTTGAATGCCGCGACTGCTGCGGACACGCGCTCGTTGGTTCGTGGCCGCGGTCTGGAGATGCCTACTACTGGTTTGATGGCAAACTGGAGCATTGTCAACGTGCCAAATGCAACCTCGTGGTCTGGCGCTGCCACTGCTATCGAGGCTCGTGTTGGTTCAAACGGCGCTGCGGGTTATGGTAATGTTGTTTTGTTCCCCCAAATTGGTGGTACTAACACAGTTTCTGCTGCCAACGCGGCGACGTTCACTGCTGATCCGGTGCTGCGCAGTGGTGCTGTGACTGCGTTGCCTGTTGATTTCCCAGACATGTCAACGCCGTATCTGAATGCTTCTACGGCTTTCCCCGTTGTGGCGGCCAATCCGGTAACACAGGCGGTCAGTCTGTCAACCTCGTTTACGACTCTGGCTGTTTCCAACGAGTACAACACTCTGGCGGCAGTTTCGGGCAAGAACGATTGGACGTTCACCATGCCCACCCGTCGTTATAACGTTGCTCGTGCATACAATAATGGCGGTGCAGACGAGTCTGCTGGTACCACGCAGTACACTGATTTTGGTGCGGGCTTGAATTTCTTCTCTACTACCAACGTGCGCGAGAACACTACGGTCGGCAAGCGTCATCAGTTGTGTGTTACCGATATTTCTTTCAAGGGCGGCGCCAAAGGCACTCTCGCCACCGAGGGTGTTAACCGCATTTCCCCGGTTACTGCCGACCGTGAAGAAATCTTCGAGGCTGCATCGGCTACCGGTGCAGTGTTTTCTCCTGCTGTTCCAGGCACGCCCGCGTCGTTCTGCGGCGAAGCATCGGTGTTGACCTTCAACAACCTGTCTGCCCTGAGCCCCGAAGTGGCGAAGCGTGACTTCCTTACCACTGCCCCTGAAGGTTGGGTGCGATTCAGCACTCCTGGTTTGACGGGCACGGCACTGGCTGGCAGCGCGACCAACGGTCTCCCAGTCTTGGGTACCTCCTTCGTCCAGTTCACCAACAACGCCGCAGCTGCCGGTGTTCGCGGCAACTATGGTCTGGGCTGGCCGCACCGCACCAGCATCCGCTGATCTGGCGCTGGTAAGAGTGAAAGACGGGGCTTGCCCCGTCTTTTTTTTTATCATTGCTTTTTTGAGTCAATCGTTTCAACCATGATGAATTTGAAAACTGCATTCAGCACTGTTTTACTGAGTTTTTGCCTGTCGCTGGCTGCCAATGCCGCCGCGCAGTCTGCTGACGAGGTGGTGATGCAAGGTCCGGGTGGCCAGGTCACGGCGGTCGATGTGGAGGCGGCTGTCCAACAGTTTCCGTTGGCCTCGCGGAGGTCGATGTTGTCGCGCCCTGAACAGGTGCAGCGCATCGCCGAGGATACGTACGTGCGCCGTGTGCTGGCCCAGGAGGCCGAGCAGACCGGTCTAGAAAAAGACCCTCTGGTGCAAGCCATGATTCGACTGGCCCGTGAACGCATCTTGTCGGACGCGCGCCTGTACGAGGTGGGCAAGGCCGGTTGGCCCAGCGATGCGGTTCTGGAGAAATTTGCACTTGAGCAATACCAGGCACAGCCCGAGCGGTTCACCGCAAAAGAGCGTGTGCAAGCGCGGCACATTTTGGTGGCTTCCAAGGATGCAAGTCCGGCAAGTCGAGACGAGGCAAAGGCGAAGGCCCAAACGCTGCGGCAACAAATCAAAAGTGGCGCAGGTTTTGAGGCGTTGGCCACGCAACATTCGGCCGACCAGGCCACGGCTGCTCGCGGTGGCGATTTGGGGTTGTTCGAACTGGGGACCATGGTGCCCGCATTTGAAGCCGCCCTGAAGGACATGACCAAAGCGGGCCAGCTCTCCGATGTTGTGGAGACACAGTTCGGTTTTCACATCATCCGGTTTGAGCGACGTGTTCCTGCTGGCGTGCGCGAGTTTGAAGAAGTCAAGGCGGATTTGATGCGTCAGGCGCGCGACAAGCACCACCGCGACGCACAACAGGCGGGCATTGCAAAAATTCAGTCTGCTGCCGTGGGCAACAACCAAGCCGTTGAGGCGATGAACAAGAAGTATGCGGGCCAATGACGCCAGGTCTGGCGCCAGCCCGTGGTTGGCCTGGGCTTTCTTTCGGCGGGAGCTGGACAACCGTTTCTCGGGCACGCTGCTGGGTGCGGGTTGGGCGTTCGTCCAGCCTTTGGCGCTGTTGGCGGTGTATGGATTTGTGTTTGAGGCGGTTTTCCGTGTGCGCTTGCCCGCCACGTTGGACGTCCCCTATCTGTTATTTGTGGCCCTGGGGTTGTGGCCGTGGCTCGCGTTCAGCGATGGCGTAACCAGAGGGATGGCGGCTGTGGTGGCCAACGGCGCGCTGGTGAAAAAAGTGCGCTTTCCACCGGCGTGGCTGGTGTTGGCCGCGGTGACCGCTTCTTTCGTGTTGAACCTATTGGGCTACGCGCTGGTGATGGTGGTCCTGGCCCTGCTGGGGCACGGTGTTCAGTGGCAGGGTTTGCCGGTGGTGGTGGCAGCGCTGTTGGGTTTGTGGGTTTTGGCCGTTGGCGCGGCATTGGCACTGGCCGCTTTCTTTGTGTTCATTCGGGACATTGAGCATGTGGTGGCCCACGGGCTTTCGTTGCTGTTCTACCTGAGTCCGGTGCTGTTCAGCGTCGCCATGGTGCCTGCGGTGATGGTGGATTGGATGTGGCTGAACCCCGTTACCGGCTTGTTGGAGGCCATTCGTGCTTCATGGCTGACGGGCCACATCGCTGCTGCCGACGGCATGTGGAAATCCGTTGGCGTTGCGGTGGTGGTCGGCGCGATTGGGTACTGGTTGTTTCACCGTTTGTCACCGCATTTCGAGGAGGCACTTTGAGCCTGTCTGTTCCTTCTGGTGCGCCACCGTTGGTTGAATTGAGGGGCGTTGGCAAGTGGTACCCATTGCACGGGCAACAGCGGGCTGTTGGTCGGTTGGCGACTGTTTTTGGATATCTGGTGGGGTCTGCTCGTCAAAAAGATGTGTTCCATGCGCTGCAGGACATCAACCTCGACATCATGCCGGGCCAGTCCATGGGCCTGGTGGGGGTGAACGGTGCGGGAAAGTCCACGCTGATGAAGCTGGTGGCGGGTGTCATCGCTCCAGATGCTGGCAGCCTGAACACCCGAGGACGCGTCGGTGCGTTGTTGGAGTTGGGTGCAGGCTTTCACCCCGAATACACGGGGCGCGCCAATGTGAAGATGGCTTGCTCACTGATGGGCATGTCGCCAACAGAAACAGCAGAGCGGATGGATGACATCCTTGCGTTTGCCGGCATTGGTGATCACATTGACCAACCTGTGAAGCAGTATTCCTCGGGCATGGTGGTGCGCTTGGGCTTTGCGGTGGCCACGTCCATGCGTCCCGATTTGCTCATTACCGATGAGGTGCTTGCGGTGGGGGATGAATCGTTCCAGCGCAAGTGCATTCAATGGATGGAGCATTATTTGGGAACTGGCGGCACATTGCTGTTGTGTTCCCACAGCATGTACCACATACAAAAGCTGTGCACACATGCGGCATGGATTGACGCGGGGCGCGTCAAGGCGTTTGGCGAAGCCGGCGATGTGACTCGCCAATACTTGGCTTGGCATGAGGAGCGAGCGGGGCAGGAGCGCCGGCTTGCAGAGCCCGATTCCTCGGCTGTTGTGGACGCTTCTCTCTACCAGATCAAAACCATGCGGTTGAACGATCGAGGTACGGGCGATGCACTGATCTTGCCACCAGGGGCGACCCTGACAGTATCTGGCACGGTTCACTCCCCGGACGGACGCCCACCGGGGGTTGCGGTGGGATTGCTGCGGGCCGATGGGACGCCTGTGTATGGAACCTATTCTGATCAAGAAGGTTACAGGCCACGCCAGCTGTCGGCAAACGAGTTTGGATACGCAATTACCTTCCCCAACATGCCACTGCTGCCTGGTCGCTATGTGGCACGCAGTCACGCCTTGGATCCAGAAAGCATGCGTCTTTTTGACTGCGTGGAGCGGGCGTTCGAGGTCACGGGTCAAACTCGAGAGGAAGGTTTTTGCAGGTTGCCGCACGTTTGGGACGCTGGATCTCATGCCTGAGCAGCGTACGCCCGATACTGCGTCCGAAGGCTGGGTTTTGCATGTATGCCCACGCAACGGAGGGGGGGTTGACCGGTTTGTGCGAGACGTGTGTGCCCGCCGCCCGCTGGACTGGGTGGTGCATGTTTCCGATGACCAATGCGTGCTGGAGCATCCCGCGTTTCGCCGCATGGTTTTTTTGAACTGGGACCAATTGCGTCAAACCATTCATAACGGAGCAATGGGCAGTCCATTGGCGTTGCACGCACACAGCACAGAACCCAACATCCGAAGGTTTTGTTCGATGTGGAGCCCTCAGACTGCACGGGTCGTGACTTTGCACGACGTTGGTTTTGTAGGCCGAGGCGACGAGCCGTTGCAAGTGGAAGAGCGTCACCGTTTTTTGTTGGGCGCCCAAGCGTTGACTGCGCCGAGCGCCTTCATCGTCCATCAGCTCCAAACCACGCGTGGTCTTGAACACTTGAATTGCTGCCTGGTTGAGAACGGTGCAGACGAGATTTCGGTTGTGCCTGGTGCGGCACAAGTTGCGGCTGAAGTGGTTTTTCCTGTCGCTGTGGTCGGCGCCATTGGTGCGCACAAAGGTTGGGCATACCTAGAAGCACTGGTGGCATCTTTGCCGCCTTCACTCCCTTTGGTGTTGCTGGGTTATGCCGAGCAACGCCTGACTCAGGGTTGGTGGGTTCCTGGCCGGTTGTGGGTGCACGGCGCATTTCAGCTGGAGAACCTGCCCGAATTGCTGCGGCACTATGGTGTACAGCTCGCATTCTTTCCGCCCGGGCAGCCCGAAAGCTATTGCTACGCCTTGTCTGACGTATGGCATGCAGGTCTGCCGGCTTTGGTACCGGACATAGGTGCTTTGGGGGAGCGGATGCACACGCATTCTGGTGGCGAAACATACGATGCGTCCTGTTCGCCCGACGCCTTGGCACTCACCTTGCAGAAAATGGTCGCTTGCTTAGAAGACAAGCCTTCCGTGGACTGCGCAAAGGCATCCATTCATTCGGTAGAGGCCATGGTGAAAAAGCTGGATGTCATTTACAAGCAGCACGGCCTTTCCAACGACGTCATGCAGCCCCAAATAGACGCTTTGCAGTCCAATGCCGAGACGCATCTGAACAGTGCGTTCTTTCGGCGCGAGCTGATCAACCTTTCTGGGCAACTGGCTCAATTGACGAGGGAGCGGGATGCCGCTCTCTCCGAGTTGGAGCAGCTTGCGAAAACGCAGGATGACCGCATGCGTTGGCAGGCCCATTTGGAGCGAGACATCGAGACGCTCAACCAGCAAGTTAGAGCGCTGCATCAAGCGCACATGGATGCCGCAGTTCGCACCGCTGAAATCGAGAAGGATCACACGTTGTTGAAGCTGGAAAACACGCGATTGAAGACCCGAATTGAGAAATTGATGGTTTGGCTCCCATCGGGAATTTCTCGCTACGTTTTAAAAAAGCTAATCAGTGAATAAAAATGACATTGGATATTGAAGTCCTCTATGTGGTTTACAAGCCGGATGTCAATGATCTTTTGGAGTCGCTCAGGTCGGTTCTGAACGAGGCATTGGCTGGCCTGCCCGCGAGGGTTCGCATTTGGCACAACGACGGTGGCGTCGGCATGAGCCCTGGTTTGGCCGCTGTGTATCGTCAAATGCAGGATGCAGGGTTGCCGTTGTCGGTGGAGGGGGGCCATGTGAACATGGGATTTGGTCCCGGCATCAATGCCATGTTGGAGACCACGCAAAGCACGCATGTATTGTTGATGAATCAGGACGCAATACCCGAGCCTGGGTCGTTGCGTGAGTTGTGGTCTCTTGCAACCCGAGACGTTTCGGGCGTTGCCGCGTGGGAGATGCGACAGATTCCGTACGAGCACCCCAAGGCCTATGACCCCGTCACGTTGGATGTGGAGTGGGTGAGTGGCGCTGCTGTTTTGCTGAGAACAGATGCACTCAAGGGCGTTGGTGGATTCGAGCCCCGCATCTTCATGTACGGAGAAGATGTTGAGTTGTCATGGCGTTTGCGCTGTGCCGGGTGGCGGTTGAAATACTGCGCAAGAGCAGCGGTGGTCCATCGAACTTACAGCAAACCCAATGAGGTCAAGCCGCTGCAGGCCCTTGAAGGGATTTATGCGAACCTGGCACTTCGCGCGAGATATTCAGGCCACAGAAAAATAATGGGTGGTTTGATGATGGCTTTGGGAGAAATGGCCATTCCTCAACCCTTTCCGGGTCGCAGGATGGGCATTGCGAAAGCTGTTTTCAAGTTCCTCAAGAACTACCGCTATTTCTGGAGAACCCACCAAGCGGCGCCGGATTTTGAGCCTCGCTTTGAGGGATGGGGGTTTGAGCTGCGCAGGACGGGTGCGTTTCATGTTTTCAAGAGCCAGAGCGAGCGCACTTTCGAAAGGCCATTGGTTTCTGTTTTGATACGGACACACCAGCGTGCCGCGTTTCTTCGGCAAGCCTTACAAACAGTTGCCAACCAGACATGGAGCCCAATCGAGGCCAGTGTGGTTGAAGATGGCAGCAGCGAGGGAGAGGCCATTTGCCGAGAGTTTGAAGGCGTCATTCCCGTTCGTTATCAGCGCTTGCATCCCGGCCGGGGCCGATCCGCTGCCGGAAATTTGGCGTTGTCTTTGGCGCAAGGGGAGTGGATGTGCTTTTTGGATGATGACGATGTATTGTTTTCGGACCACATCGAAGTACTAATTGAGGCAGCACGTTCGGAGGGTGTCGCTGGCGCATACGGGCTCTCGTGGAGAACCCATACCGAGATCCTTGACAAGGAGAAGGCACTTTATCGTGAGCTGTTGATGGAGGCCGTTCCCGATGAGCCGTTTTCACGCGTTGCCATGTGGCATCACAACTATATTCCGATACAGGCACTCGTTTTCCATCGCAGGCTTTACGAGAAGAACGGTGGATTTGCCGAGGACATGGACCAGCTGGAAGATTGGAATTTGTGGACCCGCTACACAATAGACGAATCTTTTGTGCAAGTGAGAAAGTTGACCTCCAAGTACCGCGTGCCATCCGAAGTCCAGGTGTCGATGGAGCGGCAGAAAAAATTGGATGAGGCTTATCAGGCGGCGGTTGGCCGCCAAGCGGACATGATGTTCGCTGCCAGCCCCGCTTATGTCCGGGAGCTTGCCCAGGCCTACGTTCACCAAAACGCCATGCTTCACATTGGGAAAGACCAAGTGAAGGCTTGGTTGCTCAGCCAGCCATGGCTGAGCCGGTTGTTCGCCCTCAGGGTGTTGGCGTGTCGTTGGCGAGCTCGGCGTTGAGTGCCTGGTCCAAAGCCTCTCTGTAGGGTCTTGCGGGATCCGACTTGACGTACGCTTGGACCGTCTCGTCGTAGTCCGGGTGCAGAGCGAACAATTTTTCTTGTGCAGATGCTTGCAGGGCAAGCCGCCGGTCGCTGAAGCTGGCACCACCCTGGTGGGCGACGTAAACGTCTAGTGCGTGTTGGTGTATCCAGCCTGTTTTCGAAGCCCGCATGCACCAGTCGTTTTCCTCTCCGTACCCAAGGCCAAATGTCGTGTGGTCGAATTCACCCACAACCGTCCATGCTTTGCGCTTGATGTACATGCAAAAACCCACCGCAGTCGGTATTGGGACGGCACGATGGGCAAACATCTGCCCTGCCAAGTGATTGATGCGCTCCAATGTCTCCGTGGTTGGAAAAGGGTTGTCGACGCAAAACGAGGGAAAGCTGCAAATCGTCGCGTTGTTGGAAAACGGTGTTACGGATGCTGTTTTTTCATGCAGCAGGGCGGCGGCGCGCAGACGGTCCAGCCAATGGTGCGTCACTTGTGTATCGCTGTTCAGCAGCACCGCATCCCGGGTACCAGCCATTCGCATTCCCAAATTGACCGTTTTGACAAACCCTTGGTTGGTCACGTTCTCGACGACGTCGATTTCTGGGTGCTGTTGTGCAAAAAATCTCAACCAAGGGTGAACTTCAGGATCCGTTGATCCATCGTTGATCACCGTGACGTGGAGTGTTGATCGATTGCGGCTTGCCAAAACCGATTCCAGGCAGCGCCTCGTCAGGTGGAGGTTGTTGAACACCGGAACGATGACTTCAGTGACCTCAGACGCTACAGCGCGCTCCATTGGCCTGCGGGCTGTCAGCGCATTGGTGAATTTGACAATCCGTTGCAACCACCCATCTTGTTCAACCTTGCCGTTTGGCTGTGGCATCGGGACGGCGGCTGCTTCAAGTGGCCGTTTTGCCGCGTTGTAGTCTGAGGACCATGGCCAGCTGCACCAGACGCGCAGTCGCCGACCATCGCCCAGCCAACGGTGAAGATGGCTTTGTTGCAGCGGAAGCAGAAAATGGGGGTCGACCCCTGTTAGCTGCAGCCATATGGAATCTGCAGAATTCGAAGGCGTGATGTCGACCAGCTGGTGTGTCCCAGGCGAGGCGACAGCTGGTTGAAGTTCCCTTGGGCCAAGCCAAAATGCCCGCTCACCGTTCGAGTTGAGGCCTTCCACCGAGTCGATGCGCATGAAGCCCTCCCTGTCGGCAACATCGAGCCGGATGCCGATGATGGCGTCCGAACCAGCTGGTATGCAGAACTCGATGAGTTGATGTTCTTCTCCTATGTTCCCCAGAGCATTCACGGGTGAATGGGTCTGTAGACCTTTTTTGGTGGTCAGATAAATTTGGCTGAGGAATGTAGCAGGTGAGAATGCTTTGGCAGTTTGTGGTGCGATTTCTGCGGAAATTCGGATTGTTGACTTTCTGGCGATGAACACCATTTGATATGTTCCGGCATCCGGTTGGCTAAGAATGTAGTCCCCCACGTTTTGGGGGATTTCGCCAAAATCGATGCGAAATTCTGTCTCGTGCCAAGGCTGATGAATTGGCTGAAATGCACTGATGTACCATCCTGATTTTTCTAAGAGCCGGTTGAATGATCGGCGAGTGAAAAATCTAAGATGGGTCTTGTCCAGCAAGCCTTCTTTGCCATATTCAAATTCGCCCTTCATCAGTTCTACAATGAAGTAGGCGTATCCAATATTCGGAATGGAGATCAAAATGATGCCGTCTTCTTTTAGCAGCGGCTTACAGTCTTCAAGTACCTTTTCTGGGTGCTTCAAGTGTTCAAGAACATCCGCAAAGACGATGCAGTCGTAGTGGTTTTCGGGATGGGCATGCACCCAGTTTCGATCTTCCAGGTCCGATACTTCAATTCGTCTGTAGTGAGGTTCAGACAACTTGGCTTCATCGCGGTTGTGGGTGATGCCATCAACCGTGCAAGATTTCGTGTTCTTGAGATATCGCCCGAGCGCGCCTGATCCAGTGCCCACATCCAGAACGGTTGAGCCATCGGGTACATAACCTGCAATCACCGAGAGGCTGGAACGACTGTCTACCTGCAAGTCGCGCACGTACGTGTGTTGGTGATTTTCCATGTTCAACCGATGGCGGATCAGGAATTTGGTAGGTCCTGCAGACGCCAGCCCATGATCTTTTTCTGCAGCAACTGCATCGCCATAACACCGATGTGTTTTCTAATGGAGCGCACCGGCTTTCGAACCACCAAAACGGTGTCATGCCATGGGTCGCTTCCGGGGTCGCCGATCGTTCCCCAATGGGTGAACGCTTCAATGCATTCCAGTCGGCCGAACCGGGCGAGTGCCTTCATGCCGTCGGGGTAGAAGCGCCAGCAGTCAACTGGGTATCGGTGTTCGTATCCCCCTGAGGGGGCGATGATGCATGCCATTCCTCCCGGCTTCAATACCCGCGATATTTCCAGTATGGTGATCCAGAAGAACTCGATGTGCTCCAGAGCTTGCCCGGAGACGAGCACGTCGATGCTGTTGGACTTGATCTCTTTCCAGTCGTAGGGGTGGTTGATGATCAAGTCAACGTTTGGCCCCTGCGCCAGATCAACGCCGATGTATTTCCAGTTTGGGTTGTTGAAAATTGGTTTGTAGCTTCCACAAATGTCCGTGCTTCCAATGTCGCATATGGTCATTTTCTCCTCTTTGCGGCTGGAGAGGTGCTTGTCGTGGAACGACTGCATGAATTGCAATGAACTCAGGTGCATGGCTTTATTGGTTCTCTAAAATGTATTGGTGGTTTTTCGTGTTGCGGATGTTTTTTTCTGGGGGTGTCATTGGCATTGCCAACCTTTGTTGCTCCGCGATAGAATGCGCACCGCCTGAAAAAGTCGGTCGATTGAATTTCAGTACTTTTTGGTCGCGCCACGCGAAATGCAAATAGCGCTTGCTCCCAAGGTCCTCCAAAGGAGGCTGCGGCCTGCGCCAGCTGTACAAAGAGCGCCGTTCTTTTGCACGGATTGTTTCGCATTCCGATGGATCTGGTGCGTGTGAAGCAGGATTTCAAACAGAATCACCAATGGGTCTGACTGGTATCGATTTTGGAGCGTGCCCATGGTGCTGCTGGCAGTTTTTTCCTTTTTGATGTCCCTGTTCGTTGGGGTGTTCATTATCCGGTCCGCGAGAGCGCATGCCGCGCTCTATCGTTCTGACATGCCCCAGCGTTTCCATGCCGGTGCCGTACCAAGACTGGGGGGACTCGCATTGGCGGCAGGCACCGCTTGCGCATGGCTCCTGTCCGCGTACCGTGAGGGGGCCGGGTTCCAGACGGCAGGCTTTGGGGTGGTTTCTGCGTGGGTTCTGGCGTTGTTGCCCTTGGTTGCGGGTGGCGTAGCAGAAGACTTGACGCATCGGTTGAGCGCCCGGTATCGGCTGTTTTTGAGCCTTGTCGGCGCCGCCCTCGCGGTCTACTTGCTGGACCTGAGTGTGGGCCGTTTGGGGTTGTCGATGATCGATGGTTGGTGGTCGGGTCTGCCTGCCGCTGGTGTGTTGTTGGCTTTGTTGGCAATTGCGGGCTTGCCACATGCGTTCAACCTCATTGATGGTTACAACGGTTTGGCCGGCTTCGTGGCCGTTCTTGTCTGCTTGTCCATCGCCCATGTGGCACTGCAATTGGGCGATCGCCAGTTGGCCGCCATGCTGGTGTGTTTAGCCGGAGCAACCGCCGGATTTTTGGTGTGGAACTATCCCCGAGGGTTGATTTTTGCCGGCGACGGTGGCGCTTACCTCTGGGGCGGGGTGATCGCCATTGCCAGCATCACGCTGGTGCAGCGGCACGAGGCCGTGTCGCCCTGGTTCCCCATGTTGCTGCTGATTTACCCGGTGTGGGAGACGGTGTTTTCCATCTACCGGAAGCTGGTGCGCGGCGTGTCGCCGGGGGTGGCGGACGCCTTGCATTTTCACCAGCTCATTTATCGGCGCATTGTCCGAGAAGTGTTCCATGACGACGAGGCCCGCCGCATGCTGATGCGCAACAACCGCACCTCGCCTTACCTTTGGGGCTTCACCTTGCTCACCGTCATTCCGGCCGTGCTGTTCTGGCGCAACACACCGGTGCTGATGGCGTTTTGCGCCTTGTTTGTGGTGACGTACGTACCGGCGTATTTGATGATCGTGCGCTTCAAGGTGCCCCGCTGGATTCGGCGGGGCCGCCGCTGAACGAATTGGGGTCAGCGGCGAGCTGTCCAGTCCGCTTGGGGCTGGGCATTTGACGGTTCATGGGCTGCGGCACAATGCGCGCAGTATCGTTTTCAGCAGGTGATGCATGACCGACGTTTCCCACATTGCTGCGCGCGACAAAGCCGAAATTTTGGCCCAGGCGCTGCCCTACATCCGCAAGTACCACGGCAAGACGTTGGTGATCAAATACGGCGGCAACGCCATGACCGATCCTGCGTTGCAGCGGGCATTTGCCGAAGACGTGGTGTTGCTCAAGCTGGTGGGCATGAACCCTGTGGTGGTTCACGGCGGGGGGCCACAGATTGAAACCCTGCTTCAGCGCTTGGGTAAAAAGGGCGAGTTCATTCAGGGCATGCGCGTCACCGACGCAGAGACCATGGAAGTGGTGGAGTGGGTCCTGGGCGGGGAAGTGCAGCAGGACATCGTGGGCCTCATCAACCAGGCGGGTGGCAAGGCCGTGGGCTTGACCGGGCGCGACGGCGCCATGATCCGGGCCCGCAAACTGCGCCTGTCTGACACCCAAAATCCAGAGCTGGAGCACGACGTGGGGCAGGTTGGCGACATCGTCAGCATCGACCCCGGGGTGGTCAGGGCCTTGCAGGATGATGCCTTCATTCCGGTGGTCAGCCCGATCGGTTTCGGTGAACAAAACGAGAGCTACAACATCAACGCAGACGTGGTGGCCGCCAAGCTGGCCACGGTGCTGTCGGCTGAAAAGTTGCTGATGCTGACCAACATCCGTGGCGTGCTCGACAAGGCGGGTCAGCTGCTGACCGAACTCACGCCCCGCCGGATCGACGAGTTGTGCGAGGACGGCACCATTTCCGGCGGCATGATTCCCAAAATCGCCGGCGCACTCGATGCGGCCAAAAGCGGTGTGAATGCGGTGCACATCATCGACGGCCGTGTGCCGCACGCCCTTTTGCTTGAGGTGCTGGGCGATGAACCTTTCGGCACCATGATTCGCTCGCACTGACTTAAAAGTAATAGCTTGAAAGCCAATAAATACAAGCGTCAACGGCCAAAAAAACACTGAAAATGAGGCTTCTGCTGGTTGAAGACGACGTGATGGTGGCCAGCGGCATCAAGCTGGGGCTTTGTGACGCTGGCTATGCCGTGGACTGGGTGGGCAGTGCCGAGCGCGCCCGCGAGGCGGCCCAAGCGGCGGCCTTCGATGCCGCCATCATCGACATCGGCCTGCCCCAGATGGACGGCTTGTCGCTCACCGCCGTGCTGCGCACGGCCGGGCACACCTTCCCGGTGCTCATCCTCACCGCTCGCGACGCCCTGCACGACCGGGTGCAGGGCCTGGACCTGGGGGCCGACGACTACATGGTCAAGCCTTTTGAGTTGCCGGAGCTGTTGGCCCGCTTGCGGGCCTTGTTGCGCCGCTCGCAGGCCGCCACCTCTGCCGTGCTGGCGTTTGGCGGGCTGGAGATGGACACCGCCTTGCGGCAAGTCCGCGCCGGCGGCCAAAGTCTGGAGCTGGGCCCCCGCGAGTGGACCGTGCTGGAGTACCTGCTGCTGCAAGCCCCCAAGCCCGCTGCCAAAGACAAGCTGCTGCAGGCGCTCACCGGGTGGGACAAGGAAATCACCCCCAACGCGATCGAGGTCTACATCAGCCGCCTGCGCAGCAAGATCGAACCCTCCGGCGTGGTGTTGCGCGCCATTCGCGGTTTTGGTTACCGCCTGGAACTGGCCGGGCAAGCCGGCAACGCGCCGGATGACGGGCGCTGACGCCGCCGATTCGCCGTCTGCCGCCCCGCCCGTCAGCGGACTGCAGCGGCGGCTGCTGCTGCTGCTGTTGTTTCCCTTTGGGCTGGTGCTGGTGGTGGGCACCTGGTTGCACTACCTGGCCGCCGGCACCGCCGCGGTTCAGCAAGACCAGTTGCTGATGAAGTTGGCCCCCATGTTGGCCGATTCCGTGGTCTCGGCCACGCCCAGCGGTCGCGCGCCCACCCAAGCGGCGGGGGCATCGGACGACCTCAACCTGCCCAAGCCGGTGCTGCTGCTGGCGCCGCCGGTGGACGAGTTTCTCAACGAGCGCGAAGGCACCACGGGGTACAGCATCCTGTCGCCCGACGGCGAACTGTTGCTGGGCGACGCTTGGTTGCCGCCCATGCAGCCCGCCACCCCAGAGCCGGAGTTCATGAGCCTGACCGAAGGCGGCACCACTTACCGCGTGGTGGCGCAGCGGGTGCAGACGGCGGCAGGCGAGTTGATCGTGCAACTGGCCGACGGGTCGGATGCCCGCCAGCAATGGTTGCAAACCGTGTTGACCCGTGTGCTGCTGCCCAACCTGGTGTTGATGGTGGTGGCCGCCGTGTGGGTGCGTTGGGCGGTGCGCCGTGCGCTGCGGCCCCTGTTTGCCCTGAAGGCGGCGGTGGAGCGGCGGTCGCCGCGCGACCTCAGCCCGCTGGAGGTGGAGGCGCCGCCGCTGGAGGTGCGACCGCTGGTGCAGTCGCTGAATCGCTTGTTTGAAATGGTGAACGCCCAGGCCGAGGCCCAGCGCCGCTTTGTGGCCGATGCCGCCCACCAGTTGCGCACGCCCATTGCCGGTCTGCAGGCCCAGGTGGAGGCATGGGGGCAAGCGGCGCGCTTCCTGGGGCCCACCGAGTCGCTCAGCCTGCCGGTGGATCAGGTCATGCGGCTGCGGGCCGCGTGTCGGCGCACGTCCCAGCTGGCCAACCAGCTGCTCGCCTTGTCTCGGGCCGATGCCACCACCGCCGCGTCCCAGACGCTGCAGCGCGTGGACGTGCAGGCGCTGTGCGAAAACGTCCTTTCGCTGCACCTGGACACGGCCCTGGCCCGCCAGATCGACCTCGGGCTGGACGCCCAGCCCGCGCAGGTGGACGGCTACGAATGGCTGCTGCGGGAATTGCTCATCAACCTGGTGGACAACGCCTTGCGCTACACCCCCGCCCATGGCAGCGTGACCGTGCGCTGCGGGGTGGATGCGGACCGGGCCTGGCTGGCGGTGGAAGACAACGGACCGGGCATTGCCGAGGCCGAACGCGACCGGGTGCGCGAGCGGTTTTACCGCGTGCCCGGAACCGTGGCCGAGGGCAACGGCCTGGGGCTGGCCATTGCCGATGAAATTGCCCGCGCCCACGCCACGCAGCTGCAGCTGCTCACCGCGCGCAGCGGCCAGGGCTTGTGCGCCCGCGTGGTCTTCAACGCGGCCTGAGCCCCATGGGACCCGCCCGCGCGCCGGTCCCACACGCGACGATTTTTTGGAATCGGGGCTACCCAACGCCTCGGTTTGCTTGCAAAATAGCACGACCGTTCGTTTTCAAGAGCCCCTTGCTTCGCATGCCCACCGACCCGTTGCCATTGCCCACCGCTGCGCCCAAGCGCGCCCGCGCCGTTGCGGGCCAGGCCAAAGGGCAGCAGACGCGGGCCGCCATCATCGACGCCGCGCTCGCGCTGGCGGCGCAACTGGGGCTGGAGGGGCTCAGCATTGGTGCCGTGGCCGAGGCCACGGGCATGAGCAAGTCCGGCGTGTTTGCCCATTTCGGCTCCCGGGAGGAGCTGCAAATTTCGGTGGTGCGCGAATACCACCAGCGGTTTGAAGAGGAAGTGTTTTTCCCCGCCGTGGCCGGCCCGCGTGGGCTGCCCCGGCTGCGCGCGCTGTTTGCCAACTGGATGCGGCGCACGAGCATCGAAATCGAGGCGGGCTGCATTTACATCAGCGGCGCGGTGGAATTTGACGACCGGCCCGGCCCCGTGCGAGACGCCCTGGCCAGCTCGGTGCGCACCTGGCTGGCCGCCCTGCACCGCGCCGTGGTGCTGGCCAAAAAAGAAGGCCACCTGCGCCCCGACGCCGACGAACAGCAGATGACCTTTGAAATACACGGCCTGATCCTGGCCCTGCATTACGAGGCCCGGTTTCTGCAGGCGCCCGGTTCGGTGGCGCGCGCGCTGGCGGGCTTTGAGCGCATTGTGGTTGCCCACCAGCCGTTACAGGTGCCATCCGAAGTGCCCCTTAGCACTGCCGAGGGGGCGTTGCCAAATGCTGTTGGCGTTGCCGCCGCCTGGGTGCCCGCGCCCGCCGTCCGTTCGCCCATTCCCTGAAGCGCCGACGGGTCCCGTTCACGTTCTGTTCGTTTTTCCCCCACCATTTCACAGGAGACCGACATGCCCCAGTACACCCCCCCCCTGCGCGACATGCAGTTTGTGATGCATGAAGTGCTGCGCGTTGTGGACGAGTTCAAGGCCATGCCTTGCCACGCCGAGGCCGACGCCGACACCATCAACGCCGTGCTGGAGGAGGGGGGCAAATTCGCCGCCGAGGTGCTGTTGCCCCTCAACATCAGCGGCGACGCAGAGGGTTGCCGGCTCGACAAAACCACGCACGAGGTGACGCCTCCCAAAGGCTTCAAGGCCGCTTACCAGCAGTATGTGGACGGCGGCTGGCCCGCGCTCAGCTGAGACCCCGAGGTGGGCGGACAGGGGCTGCCGTTTGTGGTGAACCAGTGCTTTTACGAGATGATGAACAGCGCCAACCAGGCCTGGACCATGTACCCCGGCCTGAGCCACGGCGCCTACGAATGCCTGCACGCCCACGGCACGCCCGAGCAGAAAGCCACCTTCCTGCCCAAGCTCACCAGCGGCGAG
>JACCDH010983480.1_pt1 | contig 18537 bp, 15 predicted proteins | sample 7442481 | NCBI WGS metagenome assembly JACCDH01 (sample SAMN15323433, study PRJNA562643) | freshwater metagenome | isolation source: river surface water | place: USA:Blue River Watershed | collected 2017-08-15 | reverse complement strand
GTTACCTACTTACCCACATGCCTGTTAAAAAAATGTTCGGGTTAAGCCAACCAATCTCCTTTTTACCCACTGATATTTTACTACCTTTGTATCCCATATAGTTGAAAATGCTATATGGTTTGCGGGTACCCCCACCATTCCATAGGTTTTTTCCTAAACGCACAACACTCGCAGTAAAAACAGTATGCATAATCCAAAATATATCTTCGTTACCGGTGGTGTAACTTCATCACTAGGCAAAGGAATTATTTCCGCCTCATTAGCTAAATTATTACAAGCTCGTGGGTACAGTGTTACCATTCAAAAATTTGATCCATATATTAACGTGGATCCGGGAACGCTTAATCCGTATGAGCATGGCGAATGTTATGTAACCGAAGATGGTGCCGAAACCGATTTGGATTTAGGTCATTACGAACGTTTTTTAAATGTGCCAACTTCACAAGCTAATAACGTAACTACCGGACGTATTTATCAGTATGTAATTGAGAAAGAACGTGAAGGAGCCTACTTAGGAAAAACAGTTCAAGTTATTCCGCACATTACCGATGAAATCAAGCGCAGAATGAAATTGATTGGTGATAGTGGCAAGTATGAAATCATTATTACGGAGCTTGGTGGTACAGTGGGTGATATTGAGTCATTGCCATACATTGAGGCTGTTCGTCAGTTAAAATGGGAGTTGAAGCCTGAAGATTGTATGGTGGTGCATTTAACATTATTGCCATACCTAGCTACAGCGCACGAGTTAAAAACTAAACCAACGCAACATTCCGTAAAAATGTTGTTAGAGTCGGGGATACAACCTGATGTGTTAGTATGCCGCGCTGAGCACCCAATTAATAAAGACATCAAGAAAAAAATTGCCTTGTTCTGTAACGTAACACCGAATTCGGTAATTGAAGCCTTAGATATGCCAACTATTTATGATGTGCCAATGGCCATGTTAAAAGAGAAGTTGGATAAAACGGTATTAACTAAGCTTAAACTTTCGGCTAAGAACGAGCCTGATATGGAAAGTTGGTTAAACTTTTTAACACGCCATAAAAATCCGAAGCACGAAGTGAAAATTGGATTAGTGGGTAAGTATGTTGAATTACCTGATGCATACAAGAGTATTGCAGAAGCGTTTGTACATGCAGGAGCCAGCAAAGAGTGCAAAGTAAAATTAGAGTACATACACAGCGAGTTAATTACCGATGAAAATGCACACAATAAACTAGGCCATTTAGATGGTGTGTTGGTAGCACCGGGTTTTGGTGATAGAGGTATTGACGGAAAAATTGCTGCAGTAAAATATGTGCGCGAAAACAAAATTCCATTCTTTGGTATTTGTTTGGGTATGCAAACGTGTGTGATTGAATTTGCTCGTCACGTATTAGGATTTAAAGATGCCCATAGCACGGAGATGAATGCGAAAACCAAACATCCGGTAATTGATATGATGCCAGAGCAAAAGAAAATTACCGCTAAAGGAGGCACCATGCGTTTAGGAGCATATACCTGCGAAGTAGCAAAAGATAGTAAAGCATATAAGGCATACGAAAAAACAAAAATTACGGAGCGTCATCGTCACCGTTTTGAGTTTAACAGCAAATATGCCAAAGACTTTGAAAAAGCAGGTATGAGCATAACCGGAGTTAACCCGGATACCAAATTAGCAGAGATTGTAGAGATAAAAGATCATCCGTATTTTGTGGGTGTGCAGTTTCACCCCGAGTATAAGAGTACGGTGCTAAATCCTCATCCGTTGTTTGTTAAGTTTGTAAAAGCAGCTATTGATTATAGCAACTCATAAAAAGAAAAGGTCGAGCAGCAATGTTCGACCTTTTTTGCTTAACTAATGAATGGTTTGCTAATACTAGTTCAGCTAAAATTAAGCATAGATTGATGCACTCCCTAATGCACCCTTTTCCCACTAGGTGTCATGTTGCGCATAATTTCTGCTTCGCCATCTAAAATTTCTTGCCAGCGTTTCTTAACATAGTCTTCGCCTTTGTATTCTTTAGCCAAATCCAAATAAGTAACATAATGGCCGGCTTCACTCACCATAAACTCGTGGTAAAAATCACGCAATTCGGGATCACGCATATTTACTGATAATACCCTAAAACGCTCACAACTGCGTGCTTCAATCATAGCTAGCAACAATAATCGTTCTGCCACTTGCTCGCTTCTGTCGCCACCGCGTGTAATCAATTTCATCAATTCATTTACATAAACATCTTTGCGTTGAGGTCCAAATTTAAAACCGCGCTTATCCAACTCTTTCAATACTTTTCTAAAATGTCCCCACTCTTCGGCCACAATAGCCGTGCAGGTTTTCACCATTTTTTCAAACTCGGGGTATTGCACAATTAGAGATATACCTGTTGTGGCAGCCTTTTGTTCGCAGTAGGCGTGGTCAATCAAAACTTCTTCTAACGATTTTTCTGCGGCATTGGCCCAACGTGGGTCTGTAGCTAATTTTAGTCCTAACATGGGGCAAAAATAGGTAAAAATACCTATGCTAAACAGTGGTTAATCCCTTGATGGATAAGTCTTGCCGCTAAACTGAGTTATATTATGTACTTGGTAGGTAAAAAATGCTACTTTTGCACGCTGTTTATATAAGCATAACTACGTATACACATGGATAGAAATTCGATGATTGGCCTTGGGTTGATCTTTGCAATCTTGGTAACATTTGCCTGGATTAATCAACCGAGCGAGGCCGAACTAAAGGCACTACAACAACAGAAAGATTCGATTGCGTTAGTGCAAAAGCAACAAGATAGTTTGGTAAAAGCTCAAACAGAAGCACAGGCTACCGCACAGGAAAAAGTAAAAGCAGACACTGTTGCGATGCAACAATCGTATGGCACGTTTGCTACTGCTGCTATGGGCACCAACCAAGAGGTAACCTTACAAAATAGCGAGGTATTATTAACCTTTAACACTAAAGGTGGTTCACTCAAAAAGGTAGTACTAAAGCCGTATAAAAAATATGATGATACCGAGTTGGTATTGTTTGATGGTAAGAACGAGGACATGAGTTACTCGTTTAAAACCAACGATGGTAAACAAATTAACACAGGCGACTTATTCTTTACTCCCGAGCTTTCAGCCGATGGCAAAAGTTTAAGTATGTTTTTGCGCTTAGGCGCTAATCAATACATTGAGCAACGCTATAGCTTAACCGAGAATGCAAACTTGGTGGAGTATAAACTCAATTTTGTTGGGGTTGAAAAAGTAATTGCTGCCGGTAGCAATTTTGTGGAGTTGAACTGGAGTGCAGGTATTCGTCAACAAGAAAAAAATATTGAAGCAGAGCAACGCACCACTACCATTTATTGGAAGCCAAGTGCTGATGAGCCTGATTATATTTCAGAATCAAAAGAAGAAACTAAAGATGTAACCACTCCTTTAAAATGGGTTTCGTTTAAGCAACAATATTTCAATGCCAGCTTAATTGCCGATCAAGAGTTTGCAGCAGCTAAGCTAACAACCAAAAATGATCCAACACAAGAGAAGGTTAAATACCTTTCATCAACAGTTGTTATTCCATTTAAGCATTCAGCCAACGAATCGTTTGGTATGAAGTTATACTTTGGTGCCAATCACTATAAAACATTAAGCAAGCTTGATATCCAATTAGAGCGCATTGTGCCCATGGGTTGGGGTATTTTCCGTTGGGTAAACAAATACTTAACTGTAAATGTATTTTACTTCTTAAGTCAATACATCACTAGTTTTGGTTTGATTATTTTCTTACTCACGCTAATCGTAAAAACCATCTTATTGCCACTGGTATATCGTTCGTTTTTATCAACCGCAAAAATGCGTGTGTTAAAACCGGAGTTGGATGAAATTAAAGAGAAGTATGGTGATGATATGGCTCGTATACAACAAGAGAACATGAAGATTTACCGCCAAGCCGGAGTTAATCCGTTAGGTGGTTGTGTTCCGGTGTTGTTACAAATGCCCATTTTGATTGCCATGTTCCAATTCTTGCCAAGTGCATTTGAATTGCGTCAACAAGCGTTTTTATGGGCAACCGATTTAAGTACGTATGATAGCGTATTAGATTTCGGATTCCGTATTCCGGGTTATGGAAGTCACGTAAGTTTATTTGCGTTGTTAATGACTATTTCATCAGTAGTGTTTGCCATTTATAACAGCGATCAAAGTGGTATGACTGGTCAAATGAAATGGATGAGTTACGTGATGCCGGTTATTTTCTTATTCATGTTAAACAGTTATGCATCGGGGTTAAACTTCTACTATTTCGTAAGTAATATATTTACGATTGGTCAGCAATTAATTATCCGAAGCTTTGTGGATGATAAGAAGTTGCATGCCGAAATTCAGGAAAATAAAAAGAAGCCTGTAACGAAGAGTAAGTTTCAAGAGAAGTTAGAAGAAATGGCTAAAGCCAGAGGCGCACAGCCGAATAAAAAGTAAGCGGAATAGCTTTGAAAAAAATCCCCCGTTAATTTCTTAACGGGGGATTTTTTGTGGTTTTTATTTAAAAGATTTTTCCAGGGTTTAGTAATCCTTTGGGGTCGAATACGGATTTTATTTTACGCATCAACTCCAACTGAAATTCCGGCATAACCACAGGCATGTATGGTTTTTGTACTAAGCCAATACCGTGTTCACCACTTATGGTTCCTTTTAAGTTTTTACATAACGTAAAAATCTCAATAATAGCTTCATGTAGTTCATTGTTCCAAAAGGCTTCGCTCAATTCATCTTTTAAAATATTCACATGTAAGTTACCATCACCTGCGTGTCCATAACAAACCGTTCTAAATCCATAGCGATTGCCAATTTCTTTCACCCCACGAAATAACGCAGGTAATTCTGCGCGCGGAACAACGGTATCTTCTTCTTTATAGGTATTGTTATGTTTGGTAGCTTCTCCAATGCTTCTGCGTAACTTCCAGAAATACTCCTTCTCATCAGCCGTTTGTGCAAATAATACTTCGCCACTTTCGTGAGCATAGAGCACCTCACTAATACGTTCGCATTCCAACATCATTTGGTCCATGTCATTACCATCCACTTCAATAAGCAAATAGGCTTCAATACCTTCTTCTATGGCAAAATGAATATTGAGCATTTCTGCAGAGAGTTTGAAACCGGTTGGCTCTACAAACTCACATGCGCTTGGGTTACATCCTGCCAAGAAAATTCCGTTCACTGCTTCACAGGCCTTTTCAGGTGAGTGAAAAGGGGCTAGCATAAGCAGGGTTTGTTGCGGATGTGGAATAAGTTTCAACACCATTTTAGTAACAATGCCTAATGTACCTTCACTGCCAATAAACAAATGAGTAAGGTTATATCCGGTTGAATATTTCAACGTATTTGCTCCTGTCCACATGATTTCTCCGGTGGGCAGCACCACTTCTAAATTAAATACATAATCTCTTGTGGTGCCGTATTTCAACGCACGTGGTCCGCCACTGGCATGGGCAATATTTCCTCCTAAAAAGCAACTGCCCTTACTTGCCGGATCGGGTGGATAGAACAATCCTTTTTCAAGCACGGCTTGCTGCAAACTTTCGTTAATAACGCCCGGTTCAACAGTTACCTGAAAGTTGCGCTCATCTATATTCAAAATCTGATTGAATCGCTCCATGGCAATTACAACACCTCCGTGCAACGGTAAAGCTCCGCCACTTAATCCGGTACCTGCACCGCGTGGAGTGATGGGAATATTCTGCTCGTAGCAAAAAGTACAAATCGCTGCAACTTCTTCTGTGGTGCGCGGCTTTACCACCACCTCAGGGTAATAACATAGGTCTTCTGTATAGTCTTTTGCATATACAGCCAGTTCCTCGTTTACGGTTGTGATAAACGGTTCACCAACTATTTGCTGTAAAGTTTTTATTTGCGACTCGCTTACTTTGTTATATTGCATGTTTCAAATATAAACGCAAAGGCACTGAGCTCGTAAGGAGTTATGAACATGCTTGTTGCACATAAACGTATTACTAACTGAACATATGAAGAATAGATTTTTACTTACATTATTGATTGTTACGGCTTCTTTATATTCTATAAAGGCGCAGAATCAAATCACCTTAGAAGACATCTGGACTAAGGGTACTTTTAATGCAAAAGGGGTATCCGGATTCAAATCCATGAATAACGGAGCGTATTACACTGCACAGGATAATGACGGGAACATCATAAAGTACCAGTTTAGTGATGCAAAAGCAGTAGACACTATTTTAAATATTAAAGAAATAAATGTTTCGAGACCATCTTACACATTTAGCAATGATGAATCGAAGTTATTGCTAGAAAATAACCAAAACTACATTTACCGCCACTCTTATGTTGCTAATATTTTTGTTTACGATATTCAAAGCAAAAGCATTTTTCAGCCAACTAAAGATATGGTAATGCTAGCAGAGTTTTCGCCTGACGGAAAGAAGTTGGCTTACGTTAAAAACAATGATTTGTACGTGTATGATTTAGTTGTGGGGGCAGAGAAACAGATTACCACCAATGGTGCTGCGAATAAAATTATTAATGGTGCTACCGATTGGGTTTACGAAGAAGAGTTTGCCTTATCGAAAGGATTTTATTGGAACGAACAAAGTACAGCGCTTGCGTTTTATACGTTTGATGAATCGCAAGTGCGCGAGTTTAATATGGCGATGTATGGTAAACTATATCCGGAAGATTACAAGTTTAAATACCCTAAAGCGGGTGAGAGAAATTCAGTGATTACCATTAGTTCTTATCAGTTATCAAACCAAAAAATAACTAAAATAGACATTGGTACAGAAACAGATATTTATATCCCAAGAATTAATTGGACAAAAGCATCCAACCAATTATGTGTGCAACGCATGAACCGTTTGCAAAATAAGTTAGAGTTGTTGTTAGCCAACACCGAAAATGGGAAGAGTCAAGTGATTTACACCGAAGAAAATAAAGCATATATTGATGTGCCTGAACTTACTTTTTTGCCTGATGGAAAATCATTCATCATGAACAGTGAAAAATCAGGATGGAATCACCTGTATCAATATGATTTAAATGGAAAGTTAGTAAAACAAATTACCTCAGGTAATTGGGATGTGGACCAATTTTATGGATACAACGCTAAAAGCAAGCAGTTATTTGTAAGCACATCTGAGGTGAATTCTGCCGAGCGTTATGTGTATGCGATTAGCCTAGATGGAAAAACGAAGAAGCAATTAACAGCACGCAAAGGATGGAACAGCGCAACATTCAATGCCGATTTTACCTATTTTTTATTGAGTCATTCTACCATTAATACTCCTCCATATTATGCATTGTGCAATGCGGCCGGTAAAGAGGTTCGTGTGTTAGAGGATAACAAAGCCTTGCGCGATAGAATGGCAACCTACTTTTTATCGAATGCAGAAATGAGTACCACACCTAATGCGTACCAAGAACAATTAAATATGTTCATGATTAAGCCACAACAATTTGATGCTACTAAAAAGTATCCTGTGTTGATGTACGTGTATGGAGGTCCGGGACATCAGTTGGCGGTTAACCGTTGGATGGGAGGAAATTATTTTTGGTATCAACTACTAGCCAGTAAAGGTTATATTGTTATGTGTGTGGATGGCAGAGGTACAGGATTTAAAGGAGAAGCATTTAAAAAATCAACTTATTTACAACTGGGTAAGTATGAGATTGAAGACCAAATTTATGTGGCTAAGCAATTTGCTAAAGTTCCTTATGTTGATGCTGAACGCATAGGTATTTGGGGTTGGAGTTTTGGTGGCTACATGGCCAGCTTAGGCATTAGTAAAGGTGCAGATGTGTTTAAAACAGCTATTGCAGTGGCTCCGGTAACTAATTGGAGATATTACGATAATATTTACACCGAGCGTTTTATGCGCACACCACAAGAAAATGGTCAGAGTTACGATGATAATTCTCCGATTAATCACGTAGAAAAAATAAAAGGAAACTACCTCATTATTCATGGTACTGCCGATGATAATGTGCATTTTCAAAATGCAGTTGAAATGGTGAATGCCATGATTAATAAAGGAGTGAAGTTTGATAGTGAATATTATCCGAACAAGAATCACGGAATAGGTGGTGCTAAAACGCGCTTACATTTATACGAGCGCATGACACGTTTCATTTTAGAGAAGCTTTAATGAAGCAACGATTAAAACCATTCATCGATTTGTTATTTGTAATAGGAGTGCTCTTTGCAACACTGTTATTATTGTATTTCGTCATGCTCGGATTAAGCCTTCTTAATTGAATTTGCATAGTTCGTTCATAAGTTTAAATTGCATCTTTTAACATAGAAAACATGAGTCAAACAAACACAGGACATCCAAAAGGTTTATACCTACTGTTCGCCACCGAGATGTGGGAGCGTTTCAGCTACTATGGTATGCGTGGTTTATTAACCCTTTATCTAACTAAAGCAACTATTGAAGGCGGTTTAGGTTTTGATGATGCGAATGCCGGATTGTTATATGGTATTTACACCGGTTTGGTTTACTTAACTCCAATTTTTGGTGGTTGGTTAGCCGACAATTTAATTGGTCAACGTAAGTCTATTACCATTGGTGGTATCATGATGGCCTTAGGTCAATTTTGTTTGTTCTTCTCCTCTGCAAATGCATTAGTGCCGTTCTACTTAGGTTTACTATTGCTCATCATCGGTAATGGTTTCTTCAAACCAAATATTTCTACCATCGTTGGGCAGTTATATCCTCCGGGTGATAATAGAAAAGATTCAGCGTTCACCATTTTTTACATGGGTATCAACTTAGGAGCATTTTTAGCTCCATTAGTTTGCGGTTTTTTAGCCGAAGATTTCTTTGCGGTTAAAGATGCTGCAGGCAAAGTAACCACTTATGGATTTAACTACGGTTTCTTAGCAGCCGGTATTGGAATGGTATTAGGACAGTTAATGTTCAATATGCTAGGCCAAAGCTATTTGGGTGATTTAGGAAAAGAGCCCGGAGCTAAAATTCAAAAAGCTAAAGCAGCAGCTGAAGGAACAGTTGACCCTCCGCTAACTAAAGAAGAAAAGGATAGATTACGTGTAATTGTCATCATGATGTTATTCAACATTTTCTTCTGGGCTGGATTCGAGCAAGCAGGTAGTTCAATCTCTTTATACACGGATCGTTTTATTGATAGAAGCATTGGTGATTGGACTGTTCCAACATCATGGTTCCAATCGGTTAACCCATTGTTTATCGTAATGCTTGGTCCTGTGTTCACTATATTATGGACTTGGTTAGGCAAACGTGGTAAAGAACCAAATACGATTATTAAGATGGCCTTAGGTATGATTTTATTAGGTGTTGGTTTCTTCTTAATGATTGGTGCCGCTTTAGAGCGCGGTGGAGATGTTGCTGATACAGCAGTAAAAGCAAACTTGATGTGGTTAGTTGGAACCTACTTAATTCATACGATGGGTGAGTTGTGTTTATCACCTGTTGGCTTATCAATGGTAACTAAACTAGCTCCTTTACGTTTAGGCTCTTTGATGATGGGTGTATGGTTCTTAAGTAGTTTTATCGCTAACTTCTTATCAGGTTATTTAGTTCAATTCTTCGCTTCTATGGGAGCGTTAACCATCTTTGCTATTATTTCGGGTGTGGTTATTGCACTCGGTCTAGTAGTATTGATTATATCAAACCAATTGAAGAAAATGATGCACGGAGTAGTATAACTATTCATTTAACTTAACATATACAAATCGCGCAGGACGAAGTCCTGCGCGATTTGTTGTTTTAGGAAATTGACAAATACTTAATTTTAATTTTGGATAGGTTGATTTCCTGCAACTTATCGCCTATTTTGCTTTTTACAAACTAATCCATATGCTCAGTTTTTGGGAAAATCAATCGTTCACTAACTACCAATATATTATTGTTGGTGGTGGCATAACAGGCCTAAGCACGGCCTGCGCGTTAAAGGAGCGCGACCCCAAAGCACAAATATTGGTATTGGAAAAAGGCATTTTACCTACAGGTGCAAGTACAAAAAATGCAGGGTTCGCTTGTATTGGGTCTTACACAGAGAAATGGGAAGATTACCAGCGATTAGGAGAGGAGGCTTTTCTGAAATTGATTGATGATCGATGGAAAGGTCTTTACCTGCTTCGTAAACGATTGGGTGATGATCATATTGAATACATTAATCATGGTGGATTTGAATTGATGTTGAATCAAGATGGCGCAAACATGGATCGTATTGAGACTTTAAATCGGGTTTTGTATCCGCTATTTAAGAAACAAGTATTTTACGTTGCTCCAAAATTTATTCAACAATTTGGATTCAACTCGTCTATGGTTACTGATATGGTATTTAATCCCTTTGAGGGGCAAATTAATACCGGAAAAATGATGAGTACGTTATTGAATTATGCAGGTATTCTTCAAATACGTGTTTTAAGTGGTACAGAGGTAGAAGCCATAGAAACAGTTGGGGATGGAGTGCTTGTTCATTGTAAGTCTGGAGATAGTCGAGTAACCTTTAACTCACATCAAGCGGCTATTTGCACCAACGCGTTTACTAAACAATTTTTACCGAATGAGGAAGTAACGCCCGGACGCGGACAAGTGCTATGCACAAAACCAATTGAAGGTTTAAAGTTTACAGGAATATTTAGTTTTGATGAAGGCTATTATTACTTCAGAAATTTTGGTAATAGAGTTATTTTTGGAGGAGGACGTAACCTCGACTTTGAAGGAGAGACGACTACTCAATTTACATTAAATGAGCGCATACAGAATCAACTTACGTTTTTTTTAGAGGAAATGATTTTACCGGGTGTTCCATTTGAAGTAGAAGATAGATGGAGTGGAATAATGGCATTTAATGAACAGAAAACCCCTTTGGTAAAACGCATAAATAACCATATCGTTGTAGGTGCCCGTTTAAATGGAATGGGCGTGGCTTTGGCCAGTAAAATTGCAGACGATTTAGCAAATTTGATGATATGAAAATGAAACAATGGTTAGCATTTGGATTATGTTTAGTTGGATTTAACTTAACCACTCACGCACAAGTAGAACAATGGAAAGTACAAGTGAAAATCCATCCCGACCAAAACAATATTGAAGGTTGTTTTCTATCTACTGAAGAAGTATTTATGGCGATGGATAACCGAAATACTCCTGCTTGGATGTTTAATTTACAATCTTGTCAGTCCGTAGTGGATTTGAATACCTATTTCGATAGAATCTCATCAACAGAAACACGCGTATCTGTTGTTAATACTACTGATATCCAACTGATGCTTAGCGAGCAAATACCTGAGCAAGAAATTAATGCTGAACTTTTATGGGCGGGCAAGTTAATTCCGATTCAACTGCGCTATGTACACAGAAAGAATAAAGATAACCTTCAGGATTTAAAGGTGTACTCATTTGAAGTAGATGCTGCGGTATTAAATTTACCTGATGAGGGTAAAATTCAATTTACTTTGATGTTTACCAGAAAGCACTAGTTAAAGAATAACAGATCATAAAAAAAAGGCCATCATTAGATGGCCTTTTTAGTTAACTACGCGTCTTTATGAAGCTTACTATGTTTTTTACCGTAAGCAAAATATACTACCAATCCGAATAACATCCAGCCCATCGCTACTTTTAGGGTTTGTGAATCTAGCGCTATAATCATTCCGGTACAAACCAATACTCCAAGAATTGGAACAATTGGAACCAATGGCGTTTTAAACGGACGTTCAATTTCAGGCGATTTCATACGCATAATCCAAACTCCTGCACTCACCAACACAAATGCAAACAAGGTTCCAAAACTAGTTAAATCACCCGCAACACTACCCGGAACAAATGCCGAGAATAAACCAACAAATACAAATAAAATTAAATTGGCTTTGTAAGGTGTTTTAAATTTAGGATGCAAGTCAGAGAATGCTTTTGGCATTAAACCATCGTTACTCATACTAAAGAATACACGACTTTGTCCCATAAGCATTACCAAAATAACAGAGCTGAAACCAGCTAAGATAGCAACTGTAACACTTGTTGCTAACCATTGGTAGCCCGGCATATAATTTTGAATCGCGTAAGCTACCGAAGCTTCTTTACCTGCAGTTTTAAACTCCTGCCAATTTGCTACACCTGTTAATACGTGTCCGAATAAAATGTATAGAATAGTACAAACTACCAACGAGCCTAAAATTCCAATAGGCATATCACGTTTCGGATTTTTAGCTTCTTGTGCTGCTGTACTTACCGCATCAAAGCCAATAAAGGCAAAGAACACAATAGCTGCACCACCCAATATACCACCCCAACCGTGTTTGAAAAACGCCTCGTGTCCAATGGTGTTATCAGGTATTAAATAAGGTGTATGATTGCTTGGGTTGATGTACTGCCATCCAATACCGATAAACAGTAACACAATAGCCACTTTAATAAATACAATAATCGCATTTACAATTGCACTCTCTTGAGTCCCTCTGATTAAGATTAAGGTAATAAGTAATAGGATAACTAAAGCAGGAAGGTTTACAAATCCATTGGTGATGGATACTAATGATATCAATTGTTGAGGTAATTGACCAAATTGTTCTTCCGTTAAAATCAGTTCTCCATTTTTTACCATGCTAGCCCATTCAGGCTTAAACGCTGTAATTTGAGCGAGGTTATCCGCTGTTACTTTATGTAGACTCTCAAACGGACTATGACACCATTCGTAGGGAATTGCACCTCCCAGCAAATTGTTTAGGTACTCGCTCCAGGCTATACTAACTGTAGCCGCTCCTAACGCGTATTCCATAATCAACGCCCAGCCGATAATCCATGCTACCAACTCGCCCATAGTTACATAACTGTATGCATATGCACTACCTGCAATCGGAATCATAGCGGCAAATTCTGCATAACATAAACCGGCAAAAGCACAGCCAATAGCTGCAACTATGAATGAAAGGGTTACTGCTGATCCTGAGGCTTCAGCTGCAGCTGCAGCAGTTCTAACAAACAAACCGGCACCAATAATAGCACCAACTCCTAAGGCAATTAAGTTCCACGCACCCAATGTGCGTTTCAATTCATGCCCTTCAGATTCTTTAATTAATTGTCCAATATTCTTACGTGAGAAAACTCCCATAACTGTATAAATTAAAGAGGCAATATAGCCATGTTTTGCGCAATGCAAAACAGAAATTATGGGTGTGGGATGATTAAAGTTTTATAAAATACGCAACAAGATTTCTTTCAGTAAATCATCTTGTGTAGCAGAGGCATTATTTACACCTTTGCTTTTCAAATCGTATTCATGCAAAATACGAATGCAACGTTCCAATTCGTCAGCACTATATTTACCTGCCGCATTCAAATAGTCTTTTGCTTGATAGTAATTCAAACCAAATTGGCGCTGTAGTTGTCCTTGGTCTTTGATATTGCTTTGCTTTACCATGTAAGCTTTACTAAAGAAGTTGTTCATGTTTATCAAAGCTGCAATAATGCTAAAGTCTTTATTTTTACCCATGTGGTGGGCAATGTGCATGGCTCTTCCGGAGTTTTTTGTTGCTATAGCTCCCATTAGCTCGAAAATATTGAACTCCTTACTTATGCCTATTTTTAGTTCAACATCGGTGTCGGTAATTTGCTTATCATCATCTTTGTTAATCATAAGCTTTTCCAACTCGTTGGCAATTTTACCCAAATCACTACCTAAGCTATCAGCAATTAAATTTGCGCTACGTTGACTAATACTAAATCCTCTTTGTTTAAGGTAATTTTCTATCCAAGCAGGTAATTCGTTGTCGTATAATTTTTTCGATTCGAATACTACGTGCTTAGCAAGCGCTTTATAGAATTTGGTTCGCTTATCAACCTTATCTTTTTTATAGCAAATAATGAGGATGGTGCTCGGAACAGGTTTTTCGAGGTATGCTTCAAACTCCTCTAAACTTTTTAAATTTTGCGCCTCTTTAACGATGATGACTTGATAGTCGGACATCATTGGAAAACGTTTTGCATTATTAACGATAGTTGCTACATCAGAATCTTTACCATACAATATTGTCTGGTTAAAGCCTTTTTCTCCATCGTTTAGTATGTGATGCTCAGCATAATGGCTTAACTCATCAATATAGTACTGCTCAGCCCCATACAGAAAATATACCGGAGCAAATTTTCTTGCTTTGAGACTGGATAGTATTTTATTGAAATCTGAACTATTTTCGGACGCCATTCGTAATTAATGCAGCTTAACTTTCCTACATACAAGTTTAAGGTTAAAAAGGGTGAAAACAGAAATTATATTTTCGACATCATCCGGAAAAAGTATGTGGCGCTTACCCCGGAAGAGTGGGTTAGGCAGCACGTGGTGCATTATCTTATCGAGCATTGTGCTTGTCCTGCTAGTCTTATTGCAGTAGAGAAAGGTTTGATTATTAATGGCTTGCAAAAGCGGTTTGATGTACTTGTATATGAAAACAGCGGAAAGGCGGTTTTGTTGATTGAGTGTAAAGCCCCTGATATCGTGGTAAATGAGGCTACTTTTCTGCAAGCTGCCGTATATAATAGAGCACTTGGTGTGCATAACTTGGCCATTACCAATGGTATGCAGTTGCTGTTTTGTAAATACACTCCGGATTTCTCATCCACTGCATTTGCCACCGATATTCCACCCTTTCCGTTTGCGTAATTGGTTGCACTTTTTTGCGAATAGCTCCACTATATTCGTGCATATTTTCAGAATAACGTTATGCGTACAAACCACGAAATTGATTACCGTATTTTAGGTAATGAAATGCAATGTGTAGAAATTGAGCTCGATCCTCAAGAAACAGTTATTGCAGAGCCCGGTAGTTTTATGATGATGGACAACGGCATTGAGATGCAAACTATTTTTGGTGATGGAGCAGCTCAAACCGGTGGAATATTGGGCAAGCTTTTCTCAGCTGGAAAGAGATTACTTACCGGAGAAAATCTTTTCATGACTGCTTATACCAACACAGGGCAAGGAAAGAAACAAGTAAACTTTGCAGCACCTTATCCGGGAAGAATTATTCCATTGGATTTGTATCATTTGGGGGGTAAAATTATTTGCCAAAAAGATTCGTTTTTATGTGCGGCTAAAGGGGTAGCTGTGGGAATAGAATTTCAACGTAAGTTAGGAACAGGTTTATTTGGTGGCGAGGGTTTCATCATGCAAAAATTAGAGGGTGATGGAATGGCTTTTGTGCACAGTGGTGGGCATGTAATTGAACGAACACTACAGCCGGGTGAACTATTGAAAATTGATACCGGTTGTATTGTCGCATTTACAAAAGATATCAATTACGATATTCAGTTTGTTGGAGGAATTAAGAATACGTTATTCGGTGGAGAAGGGGTGTTTTATGCAACGCTTTCAGGAACAGGTAAAGTATGGATTCAAACATTACCAATTAGCCGTTTAGCCGGACGTATTATTTCTTATGGTTCATTTGGGAGAAAAGAAGAGGGAAGTATTTTAGGTGGATTAGGAAATATTTTAGACGGTGACGGACGTTGGTAAAATCAAATAATACCATAAAAAAGGTCGGCTATTCAGCCGACCTTTTTTATGCTAGAACTGTTGTCCTAAACTCACGCCAAACCAATTTACAAATTCTCTATTTCGAATAAAAGGAGTGTAGCTTACTCTTAAACAAACACTATTCATTTCTACTACTCTAAATCCTAAAACACCCGTAGGTACAATTTCTCTGCTTGTTGGTGAGGTAGCAATAAGAGTGAATCCACCACCAACCTCTAATTTTTCCTTTCTGTCTTTTCCTCCCAATAAAATACTGGTGGTGAAAGGAGCTAATACTTGGTTAGGAACATTCTTAATTTTATTCAAGAACGTACGATCGGTAAAACCATAACTCAAACCAACTCTCCCCACCCATCCTAAACTGCTATTTTTTATCAAGAGTTTTTCATAATTGATAGAGTATAAAAAAGCCGCACCACCAAGTTCAACATACCAGTAGTTTGTACCATCCGGTTCTCTGTATGGTTTCTCTTGTGCGCGTAATGTGGTTATGATAGTTACGTTTAATAGTAACAAACAAATAATACCTTTGATGTGTGAAGCCTTCATGTTGCTGAAAAAAGTATCGCAATATTATCAAATAATTTCTAACCTCAGTATAGATGTGGTGCTGGGCGTAATCACTAATGCACTAGCTGTACAGGTTAGTTTTAAGTCACCGTTTTCGGTGTGGTGGTTGCTTGGCTTAGCTGTTGGTACATGGTTTATTTACTTGTTCGATCATGTCTTGGATAACTTTCGCAAGCCTCAATCTGTATTATCAACACGTCATAATCTCATTAAAAAGATGGGTGGCTGGGCTTGGTTTTTATTAGCTACACTTTTACTGATGCTGGTACTTTGTGCTTACTTATCATCAGATACCTTATTGCTCATATCGGGTATAGCTGTTGGTGTAGTTACACTTGCTCATTTAATTATGGCTGTATTCAACCCCCAACGAAAGCATTTATTCAATAACAAAGAAATTGGTGTTGCTTTGGTTTATGCATTGTCAGTTTATGTTTATCCCGTATTATGTTTAGCTCGAACACCACAAATGGAGCCACTGTTATATGGATTCATCATCCTCTTACTTATTACCTATCAAAGTTTATTGTTGTGTTCTATCGTTGATTACAGAATTGATCAAGTAAACAGTAGCTCTAGTTTTGTTCAGGTAATTGGTTTGGTGAGAAGTCAGTTGGTGTATATTGGGTTAAGTTTGGCGATACTTTTAGTAGGTTGGATGTGCTACATCACACCTACTGGAATTAATCCTTCTCTGTTGGGTACATATGTGCTAATGTCGTTAGGACATATTGGTTTATATGCGTTATACCAAAGGCGTAAAAACTATCCTTATCGTCAATTAGCAGAGTTGTTGTTTTGGTTACCTCTGTTATTTGTGATTATTCAATGCGGTGTTTCTCATTAGTGAGCAAATTGCTCAAACTCCATTCAACCGGGCGAATAAAAGGCTGTTTACGTTCTTGGCAAGTCGAAATTGAACATACACTGCATGATGTTGGAATGCATGGATCAGGATGAATAAAGAGCTCCACACGGTGGTGAAATTTATCCGTAATCAAATCTTCAATTTTCTTTAACTCATCGTGTGTAGCTAATAAATTATCGTACCAAGGTAAGGTAATGTGGCAATCGATATGAAAACTTGAACCGTATTGTTGCACACGTAAGTTATGCATATCAATCCATTTTTGTTGGCGATGATTATTTAATACCTGCACTACTTCTTGCAATACCTGTTCATCAGCCTCATCCATTAAACCTGCCAACGATTTTCGTATGAGTTGATAACCCGTATAAATAATAATAAGTCCAAATACGATAGCAAAAACATTGTCTAACCAAACAAGTTGTGTGAGGTAAATCACTACTACTCCTGCAACTAATCCTAAACTACTCCATGTATCACTTTGCAAGTGTTTACCATCAGCAACCAGTGTGATTGACTTATGTTGTTCTCCTGTTTTAATTAAATAGCGACCTAAAAAGTAATTCGTTACTCCTGCAATGGCAGCGAGTGCAGCACCGGTATCCAATCGATGGATTTCGGTAGGATGAATAAAGTTAGAAATGGACTTAATAATAATGATAAGTCCGGCAATAAGAATCAAACCACCCTCGAATCCGGCAGAGATAAATTCTATTTTGCCATGGCCATAGGGATGGTCGCTATCTTTAGGTTTAGCAGCTAAGTGAAGACTATATAGCGCAAAAGCACCTGCAGTTATATTTATAATTGACTCCAAGGCATCACTTAAAATTGCATTAGAATGAGTTAGGAAGTAAGCTATGAATTTTAGCACCATCACTAAAACGCCTGCAAAAAGCACGCGTTGCATAGCTTTGGTTTGAATAGTTGAATCGACTTTCACTTCACCAAAAATAAAAAAGGCACCCGGATATCCGAGTGCCTTTTTTGAATGTATTCGAAATTAGATTATTCGATAATCATTTTACGAGTTACTTTAAAATCACCTGCCTCAACAGTATAGAAGTAAACACCCGCTTTTACGTTGTTTAATTCAACGTTGAAGTTGTTTACACCAGCAGCACTATTTTTGAAGGTATTGCTGTATACATTTTGACCGATTAAGTTAGCAACTGTGATAGTTACATCGCTGGTACGGTTTAATTTTACAGGAACATTAGTTGAACCATGGAACGGATTTGGATAGTTTTGTTCTATAGTGAACAAATCGTTTGCACGATCAGCTAAACCAACGGTTTGGTTCATGATTTGAGATACCGGTACACCGATGTAGTAAATATCGAAAATCTCCGTGTTATCAGTAATAGTTGAACCCGGATTAGCTTTGTTCAAGTAACTGATGTGAACATCGTTTGTTACATTTTTAGCCATGTTAGGATAAGCTTCTTCGCGGTTAAAACTAATCCATGAAGTTAAGTTAGTTGGGTAACTCCAAGTAGTACCATTATCAGTGCTGTATGTTAAGAAGATATCACGGAAGTTGTTATCTTGACCTGAAACGTCTGTAGGTGTTAATGCAGAAT
>JACCDH010037282.1_pt1 | contig 18542 bp, 17 predicted proteins | sample 7442481 | NCBI WGS metagenome assembly JACCDH01 (sample SAMN15323433, study PRJNA562643) | freshwater metagenome | isolation source: river surface water | place: USA:Blue River Watershed | collected 2017-08-15 | reverse complement strand
CCTTAGAGAACCTTAATTGGCGTCAAACATGGTGGTTGGCACTACTTCTTACGCTGGTCTTTGCTTTCTCGCCTCTAACTTTCCTCAGTCTTTTCATCTGGCAATTCATATTAATTCTTCTTGACGTGACGGCTTTCAACAAAAATATGTTCACTAAAGAGATTTTTGATCAACGTAATGCTAGAAGAATTGCAATTTCCGCTGCACCAATCATCGCCTGTGCACCTTGGTCTATTGAGTTAATTATTCATCCATCTAGGTTTTTACTCGATCCAGGTTTAGCAAAGGCTGGCGGTGAACCCCTATCAATAATGTTGGGAAATCCGGGCGGTCTTGGCGCTCCACCTATTTGGCTGATTTCACCAATACTTTTTATCGCACTTATCTCTTTATTTGTCCAAAAAGTATCTAGGTTGGGTGAAGTTGCAATTTTCTTCATCGGTATCGCGATGCTTTTTGGTTCAAGAAATGTTGCCGGGCATGGAAGTTTAGAGCCCGAACCACTATGGGTAGGTTCACTACTGGTAATCCCAACTCTAGTTGCACTTCTTGCCGGTGTAATCATGATTAATGAATATCTGCCAAAGATTTCGGAAAGTCACATTGATTACCGTCATTTCCTTCTTGGTTCCGTTTCAATCGTTTCAATTCTCTCGATTGCCATTTCAATTCCTTGGTTAATTGCTACTGCCAACGAAGCCCCATTGCAGAGTAAGACAAGGGATGCGTTGCCAGCATTCCTAACCGTTGGCGCTCAAACTGAAGAACGTTTTAAAACTCTAGTTATAAGAAGCGAAAATGATCAAACCACATTCTTTATCGCACGAGACAGCGATTTGATATTAGGTGAACCAGATGTACTTGTCGGCTTATCGCTGGTAGTTAATAAATCAATTGTTGATCTTGTAACTGGAGCCGGCATAGATTCCAGTAAAGTTTTAGCAGATTTTGGAATCAGATATATCTTTCTAGCTCGACCCTTAAATGATGATCTGGTTAGAACAATTGATGGAGTAGGTGGCTTCACACGTGCCTCCAAAACAAATGAAGGAATCACTTGGAAAGTCACAGATGCCTTACCGCATGTACTTTTCGTAACTTCTGATGGCAGACAGATAACGATTCCAAGCGGTGGCACAGGAGCCGAAGGAACTCTCATTCAACCTGGAAAACTATTGATTACTGAGAAATATGATTCAAGATGGAAGTTACTTGTGAATGGAAGATTCGTTCCTTCAATTGAGTCGCCATCAGGAGTACCGATATTTAATGTTTTAGAACCAGGCGAGTTCACTCTTTATCATGATTCGACTTCTCGACGTGCTTGGGTATCACTTCAAATAATTAGCTTTACAGCCCTTGTTGTTTTGGCTTTACCTGCTCGACGTCGTCGCAGTGAAATGAAGTTGGAGGAACTTTCATGACCGCTGCGCCAAACAATTCTCATCAAGCAAGGTCAGTTTTTGCTCTCTTAATCTTCATTATTTTTGCTCATGTCGCGATTTTGTTGCCGCAAAATAATCAAACTACTGAGGTTTCTCGCAGTTATGCAGTAACTACTTGTCCTGGACCAATAAATGGCGCCAGAAGTATTGCGCTGTTGCCTTCAAAATCAGTTGGTATCAGAGACTTAACGCGCAAAGCCTCAGGCTTTACCCAGCCAGCAACGGGTACGCCAAATAATTCGAGGGGAGCAATAGTTGTATCTGGCAATCCACGTGACACTTTAAATATTCAAAGTAAAGAAAGTAGATGGACAACTGCTGTTACTTGTGGTCTTGGCGATGCAAACTCTTGGTTTGTTGGTGGAACTGCAAATGTAACTAGCCAAGGCAAACTAGTAATGATTAATAGTGGATTAAGCGATGCACAAGTAGAAGTAACTGCATATGATGAAACTGGACCGAAGGCCGCAAACAACATCACAGTTCGCGCACTTTCGGAGAAAGTTGTTCGTATCGACTCGTTAGACCCCGGAGCCGAGAGTTTGGCGCTAGAAGTAAAAGTTCTTAATGGTCGTGTAACCAGTTACTTGCTTGACGAGAGAGTGCGTGGACTAAATAACTTGGGTGGAGATTTTGTTTCACCGAATGTTTCACCAGGAGAAGTTCAAATAATTCCGGGTCTCACTGCAAAATATGGAAGTTCGGGAAAGATAAACCATACCCTTAGAGTTATTAACGTTTCAGACTCTGACACAAGTGCCTCTGTCGAAATTCTCTCTAAATCGGGTGTTTACATTCCAGTCGGCCTTGGCGAAATCGAATTAAATGCAAAGACTGTTGTGGATGTTCCGCTTAAAGATTTAGATCTAGGTAAAGAAAACTTTGCAATAAAGATTGAAGCTTCAGCACCTATTGCGGCGGCTGTAAGAACTGAGCTCACTTCTGGCTCTCTCTCGGATTTCTCTTGGTCAGTTGCAGCTCCAAGCTTTAAGACATTGGAATTTAATCTCTACGGTTTAGAACCTACGCTCACATTTGTTGGTGATCGAATTGCAGTACTTGCAGAATGGAGAACGAAAGACGGTAAAAATAACTCACGCGTCCTAACTGGTGAAGAGATTGTTAACTGGAAGGTTCCAGCCAATGTCCGCATAGTGCGCCTAATCAATCGAGGCACAGTTAGCGCGGGAATGACTTGGGTAACCCGCGATGGAATTGCGTCACTACCTGTCACAAGCGCTGCATCACTGGAAAGTGCGGTTAGACCTATTACAGACATATCTGTCATACAGTCACGCACGTAATCCCACACTTTTATTTAATTCCTACTAATCTCGCGATGTGCCAGCAGAAATAAAACGTCCCAGCGGAAGCGGTAGACGTTGCTCCAGATCTGGGTGCAATCTGAGTGCGGCAAAAACCTTAATTTATATTTATTCCGAATCGACAGCGGTTCTCGGTCCACTATCCACTTTTGCAGAGCCTCATACCTTTGATTTTTGTTTAGAACATAGCGATAAGTTAACTGTCCCGAAGGGATGGAACGTAATTAAGCACGATTCAGGCACGAATGAAGTTGAGCCTTCCGCTGAGGACCTTATGGCAATCGCAGATGCCGTACGTGAAGTGGCAAAGCAAGATATTGTTGAAAAGCGCAAAACTCCAGAAGTTGGAAGACGTGGCCATCTGCGCGCAATCCCTAATCAGAAATAGAATTTCAAGGAAAGATTAAGGAAAAAAAGTTGTTAGTAGATCGCTTAATCAAGGCATATGATATTCGTGGATTAGTTGAAGAAGAACTTACGCCGGAATTTGCTTTTGCTGCTGGAGTTGCTTTTGCCCGATTTCTTGAATTAAAAAGAGAACCCGCAACAGTTGTTATCGGTGAAGATATGCGACCCTCATCGCCAGAGCTTGCAAGTGCCTTTTCAGATGGCGTAATTTCTCAAAGCTTTGATGTCATTCGTATCGGCCTTTCCGCAACTGATCAACTTTATTTTGCTTCTGGTTCTTTGAACTTGCCCGGAGCGATGTTTACCGCAAGCCATAATCCAGCTGAGTACAACGGAATAAAACTCTGTTTAAGCGGTGCAAGACCAATTGGCCAAGATTCTGGACTTAATTGGATAAAGGAGGCAATTAGAGAAGGTGCGCCTATGGCGCTTCGAAATACCGGAGTAGTCAAAGAAAAATCAATGCTAGATGAATATGTAAATTTCTTATTTGGCCTATTCCCAAAAGATACTTTTGCAAGAAGTTTCCAAGGACGAAAACTTGTTATTGCGATTGATGCGGGTAATGGCATGGGCGGATTCACCGCACCAGCAGTGATGTCGAAAATTGCAGCAGATATCAATCCAATTTTCTTCGAACTTGATGGAACATTTCCCAATCATGAGGCAAACCCGATTGATCCGAAGAATTTAGTTGATCTGCAAAATTTAGTTCGAAATACCAATTCTGATATCGGTTTAGCTTTTGACGGTGATGCTGATCGATGTTTCTTAATTAATGAGAGAGGCGAACTTGTTTCGCCATCTGCCCTAACTGCGTTAATTGCAAAACGAGAGCTCGCTGCAAATCCCGGAGCTACCGTGATTTACAACTTGATTTGCTCAAAAGCGGTGCGCGAAACAATTGAAGAAAGTGGTGGAATTCCACTACGGAGCAGAGTTGGACACTCTTTTATAAAGAAATCCATGGCTGAATCTGGAGCAATTTTTGGCGGGGAGCATTCTGGGCATTTTTATTTCAAAGATTTTTGGCGAGCTGACTCAGGAATGCTCGCAGCACTTCACGCCATAGCTGCATTGCTAGACAACAATCTTTCATTAAGTGAATTACTGCAACCTTTTAATCGTTATGCAATCAGCGGTGAGATAAACACCAAAGTTAATGATCAACAATTAGCAATTGAAAAAATCAAAGATTTCTATCGAAAGATAAACGAGCCAGTTGATTTTGACGAGCTCGATGGATTGACGGTTACTGGAAAGACCTGGTGGTTCAATCTTCGACCCTCAAATACCGAGCCATTATTGAGGCTTAATGTTGAGGCAGATACAGATACGCAGATGGCAAGGCTTAAAGACGAAGTGCTGGAACAGTTAATTACCCAGTAAACTTCCGCGTCTTACCAACTAACTAATTAGGAGCATTGTGAGCCTTCCAAAGCATGAAATTGCCGACAGTTCTCTAGCCGTAGAAGGAAAGAAGAGAATTGAATGGGCAGACCGGAACATGCCCGTCTTGGCGCAAATCAGAAAGCGTTTTGAAAAGGAATTACCTTTTAAAGGTGTTCGCTTTTCAGCCTGCATGCACGTCACCACTGAAACGGCTAATTTGATGCGAACACTCGTCGCAGGTGGAGCCGAACTTGCTCTCTGTGCTTCCAATCCGCTCTCAACGCAAGATGATGTCGCCGCATCTTTAGTTCACGATTATGGAATTAGCGTCTTTGCCAAAAAAGGTATTGATCGTGATGGTTATTATCGAAATATCAATGCCTGTCTTGATATCGCGCCGAATCAAGTCTTTGATGATGGTTGCGACTTAGTAAATACGCTCCACACAACAAGAACTGAATTACTACCAAACGTTGCCGGTGGTTGCGAAGAAACCACTACTGGAGTTATTCGACTATCACAGATGGCTCGCGATAATGCCCTTAAGTTTCCAATGATTGCAGTAAACGATACTGATACCAAGCATATGTTTGATAATCGATATGGAACCGGTCAATCAACGATGGATGCAATTTTCCGAGCAACCAATCAATTAATTGCAGGAAAAGTATTCGTTGTAGCAGGTTTTGGATATTGCGGTAAAGGCGTCGCAGATCGTGCGCGTGGACTAGGTGCAGATGTTGTCGTAACAGAAGTAGATCCAACGAAAGCACTAGATGCGCTAATGCAGGGTTTCCGTGTCATGCCAATGAAGGATGCTGCAAAGATTGGAGATATTTTCGTAACGGTTACAGGAAATCGAACCATCATTTCAAAAGAACATTTTGAATTAATGAAAGATGGCGTAATCATGGCAAATGCTGGCCACTTCAATATTGAAATTGATGTCGAATGGTTAGAGAAGAATTCAAAGAAGAATCCGAAGATTCGCCATCAAACCGATGAGTACCAACTTTCAAATGGAAACAGAATTCTCTTAATTGCAGAAGGCCGTTTAGTTAATTTAGGTGCAGCGGAGGGAAGCCCAGCGGCCGTTCTAGATATGTCTTTTGCTAACCAAGCCTTGGCAGCTGAATGGCTCCTGAGTGAAGCCGCAAAGCTAAAGCCAGGTGTACATGAAGTTCCTAAGTCGATTGATAAAGAGATTGCCGCTTTGAAGTTGAAGAGTATGGGCGCGACGATTGATACTTTGACTCCTGTTCAAACTGAATACTTAAATTCTTGGGAGCATGGCAGCTAATGACTTCAATACTTGTTGTAGATGATGATCAAGATCTCGCTGAGATGTTAGGAATCGTCCTCAACGGTGTTGGCATGGAAGTTGATCTGGTTAGCCGTGGCGATGAAGCAATTACAGTTTTTCGCAATAGTCAACCAGATCTAGTTTTGCTCGACATTATGCTTCCTGGAGCTGATGGCATTGAAGTATGTAAAGAAATTAGAAAGCAATCAACACGTGTTCCGATTGTTATGTTGACTGCGAAAAGCGATACTCACGACATTGTGCGCGGCCTAGAAGCCGGAGCAGATGATTACATGGTTAAACCATTTAAACCGTCGGAACTTGTCGCGCGAATTCGCACAAGATTGCGCAGAGCTGGTGGCGATATAAATGGCCACCTAACAATCGGTGATCTTGCAATCGATGTAGTCGAACACTCAGTCTCACGAAATGGCAAAGAGATTCCATTGACCCGACTTGAGTTCGACTTACTTGTTGCTCTTGCAAAAGAACCTGGCCGAGTATTTACTCGTGAAGCCTTACTTGGAGAAGTTTGGGGCTATCGACATTCAACAGATACCAGACTAGTAAATGTTCATGTTCAAAGATTGCGCGCCAAGATAGAACATGAGGCAGAGAACCCAGAGATTATTCTTACGGTTCGAGGTGTTGGATATAAAGCGGGCGGATCCGGCGCTCGTAACTGATGACGCAACTAGTTAGAAAGTTTCGTCAATCCTTCTTTCTCAAAGTTTTTACTCTGACCGCTGTTGTTTCAATCATTCTCATCAGCTTTATCGGTTCAAGTCTCTACAACCGTTTGGAAGATGGCATCTATAGAGAGAAGTCTGCATCTGCCATCTCTGAAGGACGTGCAGCAATTCAATTTGCTGAATACAGATTAACAGTAGCAACTTTGAGTCCTACTTCTGATTACAAAGCTCTCGTTGAAGAGATAGTTAATTCGACTAACGTTAGCGCGGAAGAATCTGGTAGAGAAGTTGCCCTCTTTCACTCCAGAGGTTTGAAAATTAAAGGCATTGCTCCAATAAACACTTCAAATTTCTTAAAGCCAGAATCTATCCCAATCGCGCTTCGTAAAGAGATAAAAAATAAGGCAGAAGTTTCATCGCAACGAGGAAATCTTAAATACGTTAATAATCGCCAGATACCCGGAATATTTATTGGCAAAGAGCTAAATATTCCTTCACTGGGTAAATTTGAAATGTATTTGGCTTACGATTTTGTGGCTCAGCAACGAAGTATTGATTTGATCGGTAGATCTCTTTGGGGCACGGGAATCCTTCTTTTAGTTCTTATTTTGTTGACTGCATCAATTGTCTTGCGTATTGCAATTAAACCAATTCAGATTGCAGCTGAAAGTGCCGAATCAATCACTGCTGGCGATCTAAAGCGTCGTATGTCAGTTAGCGGAGAGGATGAAACTGCTCGTTTGGGAATAGCTTTTAATCAGATGGCAACCACGCTAGCTGAACAAATTAATCGCTTGGAGAATCTTTCTAGAATCCAACAAAGGTTCGTTTCCGATGTATCCCATGAATTACGTACTCCATTAACAACTATCCGAATGGCAGCTGATGTTATTGGCGAAGCAAGAAAGTCTTTTGATCCAAATGTGGCGCGTAGTGCCGAGTTATTGCAGTCACAAATCGAAAAATTCGAGCAACTTCTGCAAGATCTATTGGAAGTCAGCAGATTTGATGCAGAAGCTGCAACTTTGGATATTGCCAAAGTGGATATTACGACCGTTGTAAGAAAGTGTGTAGAAGATCTTTCAATCGTTGCAAATGAAAAAGAGAGTGAGATTCGTTTTGTTGCGCCGAATGAACGAATCATGCTTGATGCAGATTCTCGAAGAGTTGAGCGAATCATCAGAAACCTGCTCACAAACGCCATTGATCACTCCGAGGGTCGTCCGGTAGATGTAAAAATCAAGGAGTCATCCGATGCGGTTGCCGTTTCTGTTCGCGATTACGGAATTGGTATTGAACGACAGTATTGGAATCGAGTATTTGATCGATTCTGGCGAGCAGATCCCTCTCGATCTCGAATCCGCGGTGGAACCGGCCTTGGATTATCTATTGCCAAAGAGGATGCAGCACTTCACGACGGTGAAATAAAAGTTTGGGGAGAAATTGGCAAAGGTGCAAATTTCGTTCTGACCCTGCCAAAAGTCTCCGGAGAATCGATAGTTCAGTATCCGATTTCAGAGAATCCACAGCAATAAGTTAATTTAAAGAAACTAAGGTAATGACAAATATGTTTACCGAATGCTTAATGGTCTTGTAAACCTTGTTTATCCTCCCAAATGTCTTCTCTGTGATAAGAAAACTGGAAACGAGTCACTTTGCCGGGAATGTAAGAAGTTGTGGAAACCTTTTCCGCACAAACTTACGGACTTCAATTTTCCTACCTACGCTTCGATTCGGTACAACAGAGTCGCCATGAAAATGGTTCTCCTAGCAAAAGAGGAAGGAAATAAATCAGCACAAGAGCTTTTAGCAACCGCTATAAGAACGTCAATAACGCGATTAATTTCCGGTTCAGATAAAGAGATTTCAATAGTACCAATTCCTACGTCATTTAAGCCTTATCGCAGAAGAGGTATAAACCCGATTCTTGAACTAGCTTCGCGTACTTGTACTCAGATGCAAAGAAATAATCAAGAAATTAATATCGCCCAACTTTTGGAAGTTAGAAAGTCTCTTCAAGATCAAACTGGACTAACTAATCTGGAAAGATTAAGAAATTTGGCAGGTGCTTTTCAGGTTAAGAGTCAGATTGATAGTGATTCTTATGAATCGCGCCGATTAATAGTCATTGACGACGTTGTGGCTTCCGGAAGCACCTTGCGAGAGGCGGTCCGCGCTCTCAAGGAGAGAAATCTGACAGTTATCGGGGCTGCCAGCGCCTGCTTCACATTTAGGTATTAATCAATTCTGCTAATACGATTACACCCTCATTAATTCAGATCTAGGAAGGTTCGTGGTAGCTCTACTCGACAAAATCTTGCGCGCTGGCGAAGGCCGGGCGTTGAAACAGCTTGCCCGAATTGTCACCGAGGTTAATTCGCAAGAAGCTAAGTTTGCTGCGTTCTCTGATCAAGAGCTCAGAGAGATGACTCCTAAGTTTGCAAAACGTTGCGCTGACGGAGAATCACTAGATGATTTATTACCTGAAGCTTTTGCCGTTGTTAGAGAAGCGTCTAAGCGCACGTTGGGACAACGTCATTACGATGTTCAGATTATGGGTGGAGCTGCACTTCATCGCGGAAATATTGCAGAGATGAAGACAGGTGAAGGTAAAACTCTGGTTTCAACATTACCTTCTTATTTGAATGCATTAACAGGACGTGGTGTGCACATCGTTACCACCAACGATTATTTGGCGGAACGAGATAGCGAATGGATGGGCCGAATCCATAGATTCCTTGGACTAAAAGTTGGTGTGATTCTGGCTTCAATGACGCCACAAGAAAGACGCGAACAATACGGCGCGGATATAACTTATGGTACTAATAATGAATTTGGTTTTGATTACCTTCGCGACAATATGGCCTGGTCGCTTTCTGATTGCGTTCAGCGCGGTCATAATTTTGCAATCGTCGATGAGGTTGACTCAATCTTGATTGACGAAGCGAGAACTCCATTAATAATCAGCGGCCCTGCTGATAAAGCAACTAAGTGGTACGTGGAGTTCGCGAATATTGCAAACAAATTGGTCCGAGGCGAACATTACGAAGTTGATGAGAAAAAGAAGACGACTGGAATTCTTGATGCCGGAGTCGCCAAAGTTGAGGAACTCTTAAAGATTGAAAACCTTTATGAATCAGTAAATACACCTTTAATTGGTTACTTAAACAATGCATTAAAAGCTAAGGAAATTTTCAAACGAGATCGTGATTACGTAATTATGAGCGGCGAATTGCTAATTGTTGATGAACACACAGGACGAGTGCTTTCTGGACGTCGCTATAGCGAGGGCCTACATCAAGCTCTTGAAGCGAAAGAACGCGTTGAAATTCGCGACGAAAATCAAACGCTAGCCACAATTACTCTGCAGAACTATTTCCGCATGTATGACAAATTGTCAGGAATGACGGGAACCGCCATGACTGAAGCCTCAGAATTTATGCAGATTTACAAATTGGGAGTTATTCCAATCCCAACCAACAGACCCATGTCTCGAGTCGATCAATCTGATCTTGTATACAAAACTGAAGCAGCAAAGTATGAAGCAGTTGCAAATGACATAACCGATCGTCATCGAAAAGGTCAACCGGTACTTGTTGGCACCGTAAGCGTTGAAAAGTCTGAGTACCTTTCGCAAGTACTAAAGAAGCGCGGAGTTCCACACGAAGTTCTTAATGCAAAACAACATGAACGCGAAGCAGCGATTATCGCTCGCGCGGGAACAATTGGTGCAGTAACTGTTGCAACCAATATGGCCGGTCGCGGTACTGACATCATGTTGGGTGGAAATCCAGAATTTATGGCAGATTTTGAATTGCAGCGAAAAGGGATATCGCCTGTAGATAATGCTGAAGAGTACGAACGCATGTGGCCAACAGAATTAGCAAATCAAAAGGCTGCAGTCAAAGAAGAACATGAAAAAGTTGTGAATTTAGGTGGACTCTATGTACTTGGCACCGAAAGACACGAGTCTCGTCGTATTGATAATCAGCTTCGCGGCCGTTCTGGACGTCAGGGCGATCCAGGTGAGTCGCGGTTTTATCTCTCTCTTCAAGATGAATTGATGCGAAGGTTTAATTCCGCGTTGGTCGAGAGATTTCTTACAGCTGCTGGAATTCCAGAAGATACGCCAATTGAGTCAAAGATGGTTTCAAATGCTATTAAATCCGCGCAGACTCAAGTCGAATCACAGAACTTTGAGGTTCGAAAAAATGTTTTGAAGTATGACGATGTAATGAATCGACAACGTGAAGTTGTTTACTCCGAACGCCACGAAGTTCTAGAAGGCGCGGATTTAAAGGAGCAAGTTGCAGGCTTTATTGAAGACACAATTCGCGGATACGTAATCGCGGCAACATCTGAGGGCTACCCTGAAGAGTGGGACCTAGAAAAGCTTTGGACTGTACTAAAAGCTATTTATCCAATCACCTTCACTGTTTCTGATCTTGAAAATGAAGTTGGAGGCAGAACTGGTCTTGATCAAGAGTTTCTAGCTCATCGAATAGTTACAGATATTCTCGAAGCATACGAAAAGCGTGAAACCGAATTAGGAAGCAATGTGATTCGTGAGCTTGAACGCAAGATTTTGCTCTCGGTACTAGACCGAAAGTGGCGCGAACATCTTTATGAGATGGATTATTTACAAGAAGGTATAGGCCTTCGTGCAATGGCACAACGAGACCCATTAGTTGAATATCAAAAAGAGGGCTACGAATTATTCTCGGCGATGATTGAAGCCATGAAAGAAGAAGTAGTCGGATTCTTATTCAATGTTGAAGTAAAGATTGAAGATTCAAAGGTAGCCGCTAAGGGAGTGACCGAGAAATCTCAGACGGAAAATCTGACATATTCGGCTCCATCAGAAGATGGATCTAAAACTGCTAACGCATCAGGGGTTTCGAGAAATTCACTCTGTCCATGTGGCTCAGGCAAAAAATATAAGCGTTGTCACGGCGCTTCATAGCAATTCGAACTCTGTACACAACCAGCGACCATCAACACCTTCGAATCTTGCAATCAGTGCTCGCACGCGCTCTGGAAATGCCAGAGTTGCAACAACTTCAATAACACCTGCAATCGGATAACTTCGGTGGATTCTCTTTATTTTAGGTTGAACTTTTAAATTACCTACCTGTGAGGCAATTGAATTAAAAGTATAACGATGAGTCATTCGAGCAATCTGTCGTAATTGTCTGCGACCCAGCAGAATTTCGATAACACTTACAACATATGCAAGAGTCCATTTTTCAGGATCAGGAAGTTCTGAAGGATCAGTGGGCATCGGAGCGAAACCCGGGTCAAAGTTTTCGCCATGTGTAGTTGGTATTAAGAAGAGCCTTTTGCTGGTTGAGACTTCGCTGATGATTTCTGGTGGTGCAGTAAAGAATTGAAATGCTTCTTGAGTAGATTTCATGGAGCAGAGAATCGCGCGAATTAAGTCGTGCCACCTCAACCGAAAGTATGAGTGTGGAAAACTAATTTCTATTCAAACTCTGAGGTATTAATCAACCATGAAATCTCTTGAAAAATCATGGCGAGACATCTCATTTTTTCTCACCCCCAGATATTTGATGGGCTTAGCTTTGATCATCGCTTCATTTGTATCAGCTTTCATAATAAGCAGTTCCGCTGATCGAACCGTCACAGTCTGGGCTAGTACCGGCGACCTTGCGCCAGGTGAAATCATCACTCCTGAGGATGTAACACCAATGCGTGTCAGATTAATCGAAAATGGCGAGCAATATCTCAGCACATCATTCGAAATTGTCGGATCTGCAGTTCTTAGAAGTATAGGTGCATCGGAATTTGTCCCTAGTTTTGCAGTCTCTCAAGATATTGATATCAATCTTCAACAAGTTCCAATTTCGGTGACGCAAGAAATGGCACCTGCAAATCTGAATTCCGGAGCCATCGTTGATATCTATGGAGTTCCTGAACCAAATCAAGACTTTGGTAAAAGAGATTCCGCAAAGCTACTACTCGCCGGAGTTTCAATCGATTCCGTCATAGCAAATGAGTTTGGCGGTCGAATGCTGATTACCTTACTTGTTCCATCACAACTTGTTCCAGAATTAATTTCAAATATTGGGAAGAATCAATTTATGATTGTAAAACGAATAGTTCAATAAATTATAAAATGCAGCTTCCAATAAAAGTAATTACTTATCTCCAAGACGCCGAGTTTGAAGATCATGTAATTGATATTCTTCGTAGCAGTTTTGGCGATGAGTTATTGATTGAAACAAGGGCATTAACTACTTCGGAAGTCCTAAACAATTTATTTCGGATAGTCGTAAATGAGCAACGCTGGATCTTAATTCATGACCATCAGAAATTACCTGTTGAAATCTCTAGAGAATCTACACGACTCTCAAACTTGATTTCGATATCTCTAACCGAATTTCGATTGCAAAACTCCTCAGAATTGCAAAAGTTTGTAGCTCGTTCGTTGCGAACTTTTGACTCCGAGAAAGTAATAAGAAAAAGGGCAATCTCTCGCCCAGAACTACTTGTAGTTACTGGCACATCTGGAGCCCCGGGCATTACAACAGTGACGCTCAATCTAGGTTATGAAATTTCACGGACAAATAATGTGAACATTTTGGACGCTAATTATTTTCGCAAAGATATCGCGTTCCTAATGGGCGGCAAGCGTGGCAAGAATGAAACCAAGCTCGATAAGAGATTAACAATAACCACTGAATTAGAAGATCTAGAAAATATTGGAGTAATGACAATTGCGGATATCGGTTCGGTATCAAATCTGGGTGTGGCCTTTTCAGATCGTCGAGCCCAATCCCGAACTTATATAGATCTTTTGGAGTCAGCAGGAAGAATCCTTTTTCTGATGCAACCGGAAAACAATCACATGTTTGAATTGGAAATGTTTCTTGAAATAATCGAAAATCAAGCTCTGTCAGCTAAGCCATATTTTCTAATGAATAAGTTGGGCAATTCCAGAAGAGAACGTTCAATCTATAAGAGATTCCAAGCGCGAATCGGAAATCATCCAAGTAACTTTCTACCATTTGATGTCGATAGTTTAGATCGGGCTAAATCTGGATACTGCGCGATAGCCGAGGTGGCCCCACGAAGCCGACTACGTAAATCCCTTCTTCAACTAGCCCATCAGATCCAACCAAATGTTCAGTAATCTGCGCACATGTCAACAACGGATATTGGACTGACAGAAACCGAGAGCGAACGCTTATCCGAGCTAACTGCTGAGTGGCAATTGCTGGCTGATCTTTCCTTTGCTGATCTAGTTTTATGGGTTCCAAATTCAAACTCTGAATTATTAGCGCTTACTCAAATTAGACCAATGACTGCTGCAACAGTTTTCACCCAGGATCTCATCGGTAGCAAAATAAATAGGTCTGAAAATGAGAATATCTTCAAGGCGTTAGAAAGCGGAGAAATAATTCGCGATTTAGATACTCAAAAGCTTGGAGACTTCGCCGTTAAAGAAGAGTTCATACCAGTCAAATTTCATCAGAAAGTAATTGCGGTCATAACGCGCCATCGAAATATTGAAACAATGCGCACTCCGTCCAGACTCGAGTTGAATTATCGAGAAATCGCTAATCAAATTTATCGAATGGTTGCTCAAGGAGATTTTCCCGTCAAAGAAAGTTTTTATATTGCCGAATCTGCACCCAGAGTAGGTGACGGCTTAGTTCGGTTGGATAACGAAGGGAAAATAGTATTTGCCAGCCCAAATGCTAGAAGCGCATTTGGGAAACTGGGTTGGAATAAAGAGATGGATTCATTTCATTTTGGAGAAATTCTTGACGAGTTAACTTTGCAAACAAAGAGTAGAGAGCCGAGAGAAGAGAATTGGCGAGCAATTATGAGTGGAAAAACTCTCCGCAGGGAAGAGTTTGAAAATTCAACGGGGATCCTAGATTTATTAGCGATTCCACTAACTGAACTGGGAAATCGAGTTGGTGCGATTGTGCTAGTCCATAACGTCACCGAACTAAAACGTCGAGATCGCGCACTTATCAGTAAAGATGCGACGATTCGCGAAATTCATCATAGAGTTAAGAACAATCTCCAATCCGTATCAGCTTTGCTGCGCCTGCAAGGGCGTCGAATAACTGATGCGGGCGCAAGAGCAGCGCTGGAGGAAGCCGTTCGAAGGATTGGATCTATTGCTCACGTTCACGAAACGCTTTCTAGCGGTTCAAAAGATTTTCTAATTTTTGATGATGTTGTCGAGAAAATTATTAAGAATGGTTTAGAACTAAGTCCTCGACCGGGCGAAATTCAAATCAATAAAGTAGGAGAATTTGGACAAGTCACTTCTTTAGTTGCAACACCGCTTGCATTAATACTTTCCGAGTTGATTCAAAATGCGCTTGAGCATGGCCTAGAACAATCAGGCTCAAAAGTAGAAATTAAATGCTCGAGAAATAATCACGGGTTAGAAGTGACAGTTCGCGATGATGGGGTTGGAATTGCAAGTAACTTCGATATTCTTAAAAATGCGAATCTTGGTTTAGAAATTGTTAAGACATTGACAGAAAATGAGCTTAATGGAGTGCTTACTTTGACTAAATTAGAAAAAGGTACCGAAGCAAAAATTCGTTTTGCTTATTGAATCTGATTTTGACTCTCAAGCATGCGCGCTCTGTGTCTAGCAGCACGACGCTTCATAGCGCGACGTTCATCTTCAGAAAGTCCGCCCCAAACTCCTGAATCTTGACCGCTTTCAAGAGCCCATTGCAGACATGATTCGCGAACATCGCAACGCGCACAAATTTTCTTTGCTTCCTCAATCTGCGCAATTGCTGGCCCAGTATTTCCAACTGGGAAGAAAAGCTCTGGATCAACATGGCGGCAGGCTGCGCGATGGCGCCAATCCATATTCATTTCCATAGCTCTCCGTTCTTCCGCACCCATTAAGCGCCCGGTTTAGAGCGCCTGACTTGTACGGCTTCTTGCCCGAATGGGCTCGATGGGGCTAATTCTCTCTTGTAATGACTTGAGACTCAATAGTTCTAAGTGGTGAGTTAGCTAATAATTCTCACATCTTTCTAAAAATCTATTCAGTCTCGACCCAAATGCCTAAGTGGGTCATTTCATTAGGCCGCAGATGAAGAGTCATGCCAAGATTTGTCTATGTCAGAAAAAGCATATTTTGCAACAGGTTGCTTCTGGGGAGCAGAGAGACGTTTTTGGAATCTGCCTGGCGTGATCTCAACTTCTGTTGGATACATGGGGGGCAATAAATCTGAGCCCACATATAAAGAAGTTTGCACGGGAGCAACTAACCATGCAGAAACTGTAGAAGTTGTTTTTGATCCAAATCAAATTAGTTACCAAAGATTGCTGGAAGAGTTTTGGACTATGCATGATCCCACATCTCTTAATAAGCAAGGTGGCGATATCGGAACCCAGTATCGAAGTGCAATCTTCACAACCACTAGCGAACAGATGATTTCCGCGATAAATACCCGTGAGATATACAACGATTTATTGGTAAGCCAAGGCTATTCAGAGATTGTCACTGAAATTCAAGAAGCAGCTCCTCACAGATATTGGTTAGCCGAGGAATATCATCAAAGGTATTTAGAGAAAAACCCCGATGGCTACGACTGCCATTCATCAACTGGCGTACCATTTCCGAAAGTGAAGAGTTAATAATGGAAACCGGTAAACCACTCCCGAAAATTAATCCTTTGACCGGAAAACCTTTCGAGGTTCAATTAGATGACGCAAAACTTGAAACAGAACTTGATCAACTTTCCTTTGAAGTTCTAAGAAAAGCTGGGACGGAAGTTGCATTTACCGGAAAATATTACGAGAGTGAAACTATTGGTGTTTACGAGTGCAAAGCGTGCGGTGCTGAGCTCTTTAGAAGCGAAACCAAGTTTCATTCTGGTTGCGGCTGGCCATCTTTTTACGCTCCCACCAAAGATGATGCAGTTATTTTACTTGAAGACCGTTCTTTGGCTCCACGTATAAGAACTGAAGTTAGGTGTTCAAAATGTGGTTCTCATTTAGGACATGTTTTTGAAGGTGAAGGTTATGCGGTTCCTACAGATCAACGCTGGTGTATCAATTCTGTTGCCTTGGTACTTAAACCAAAGCAGTAATCAAGAATAAAGCGAGTGCGCTCGCCAGCAGTACCAAGCCAAATGACTTCTATATGGTGCAAACCTCTCTCCAGCTTTCAAGAGATTAGAAACTTCAATTTCTTCCTGCAAATTAAACAATTTTTCCCAACCTCTCCGCACGCCAAGATCACCAACGGGCCAGATATCTAGTCGACCTAACTGAAATATGAGAAACATTTCAACTGTCCACTTCCCAATTCCAAAAAGTGGCAGCAGAATTTCCATAATTTCATCATCACTTTTCTGAGAGAGCGAACGCAGTGAAAGCTCGCCGTTATTTGCTGATACTGCCAATGCTCTTACAGCCTTAGCTTTATTTTCAGAGCAACCCGCACTTCTCAAAGAGCGATGACTTAATTTGGCGACCGTTGCAGGGGTTAGTTGTCCGCCCGCGATAACTTTGACTCGTTTGATAATCGTATCCGCGGCCTTGATGGAAAGTTGTTGACCCAAGATTGATTCGGCAAGTGAGGTGAAATTACTGACTCGAGAAGAGTTAACACCGATTGGGCACGGACCAAACTTTTCAATTACTTCACCAAATCTAGGCTCAGTCTTCGCAATAAACTTGCTAATCTCAATCGATTTTTTTCGAGTTATTGAACTCACGGACAGATGGTATGACTAAACTCATCCCATGCTCATTAAGAAGAGCCGCGTTTGGATCTGGCATGAGTAGACCTTTAGATGCATTTCCGCTCTCGGAGTTACGAAAACGAAAAAGTACCAAGTGGCGTACTTTCCCCAGTGATGTGCTTCCACTTCCCGTCGCCGAAATGGATTTTCCGATAGCTGATCCGATAAAAATTGCCTTGCAAGATATGGTCGAACGTTCGGACACCGGTTATCTTGGATCATTTCCAGAGATGTTAGATGCTTTTAAGTCGCTCTCGGAAAAATTATGGTCATGGACGCCAGATGTCTCCCAAATGCGAGTAGCCACCGATGTTGGTGTGGGAGTTGTAGAAGTACTTCGAACGTTGGTTACCCCAGGAGATCAAATAGTTCTAAATTCTCCAATCTACGACAATATGTGGCGATGGATTAATGAAGTAAAAGGAAGTTTGGTTGATGTGCCTTTGATAAACGAGGGTATGGAATACCAGATGGATTTAGCAGGAGTTGAGGCGGCATATAAAGCTGGCGCAAAGGTTCATCTTCTATGCAGCCCACATAATCCAGTAGGAATTGTCTTTAGCAAAGAAACATTAAGTGCAATCGCAGAATTAGCCGAAAAATATGGAGTAATTGTAATTAGTGATGAGATACATGCTCCGCTGACCTTTGAAGCCAAGAAATTTATACCTTTTCTAAATGTCTCATCATCGGCTGCGCGAGTCGGAATTACAGTTACTAGTGCAAGCAAAGCTTTCAATTTGGCTGGATTAAAGTGCGCGCTGATTATTACTCAAGATGAGAAACTGAAAGAGCGTATAAATTCCATGCCAGTATCTGTGGCCTTTCGAGCATCACTATTTGGTGCAGTAGCTGCAACCGCGGCCATGGCACAATCACAATCGTGGCTCGATGATTTAATTTTAACCTTGGATCAAAATCGCAAATTGATAAGAAATCTAATTGATTCAAAGGCACCTGCAATAGGCTATCGAGAACCAGATTTTGGATATTTGGCTTGGCTGGATCTTGGTCCGCTTGGCTTAGGTGATGAACCGGCGAAGAGAATTTTAGAACGAAGCAAACTAGCTGTTAATGCTGGAAGTATGTACGGACCAAATTCTAAGAATCATGTTCGGTTTAATTTCGGAACTGGAAGCGAAATCATCACTGAAGCTTTTGATAGAATTGTTCAAAGTATTTAATAGCAATGACAGAAAAATATGATGCGATTGTTATTG
>JACCDH010144788.1_pt1 | contig 18543 bp, 19 predicted proteins | sample 7442481 | NCBI WGS metagenome assembly JACCDH01 (sample SAMN15323433, study PRJNA562643) | freshwater metagenome | isolation source: river surface water | place: USA:Blue River Watershed | collected 2017-08-15 | reverse complement strand
AGGTATTTCTGACCTGAAGTGGCCGGGTGGTAGCGGCCCACCACATTGCCCACAGCGTCGGTGTGCACCTCGTCAAAGCCGCAGTCGCGCATGTTTTGCGTGATGCGTTGGGCGCAGGCGCGATGCGCGTCGGTCAGGTACGTCACCGTCAGCTGGCCTTGTTCGGCGTAGCCGGGGTCAGAGTGTTGGGCCAGCTTTTCTTGCCAGTCCCAGACCTGGTGGCCCAGCGTGGGCTCCACGCCAAACTTGTCGTTCAGGCGGATCTCGACGATGCGGTGAATGTTGCGCAGGCACTCGGCCAGCTCAAACTCGGGGTGGCCATGCAGGCGGCGCTCAAACGCGTCGATGATCTGCTGCTTGTTCAGGCCTACGCCACGTGGGCCGCGCACGGCCAGGACGAAAGGCCAGCCAAACTTGGCGTTGTAGTCGGCGTTGAGTTTTTGGATTTTGGCGAGCTCTTCGGGCGTGCAGTCGGTCAGGCCCGCCTTGGTTTGTTCGTTGGTGGATTCGGCCGTCAGCGTTTTGCTGACCATGGCCTTGCCCGCCAGCTCCGGGTGAGCGCGGATCAGGCCCAGCTGCGCGTCGCGCCCGGCGTATGCCAGCACTTCGCACATGGCGTGCTTGAGGTGGGCCAGAGATTTGAAGGGGCGTTCATTGAGCGCTTGCTCCGCGATCCAGGGTGAATGCTCGTAGAGGCCGTCGAGCATCTCAGAGGCCTCTTCTCTGTTTACTTTATTAAGTTGTTCGATTGTGAGTGACATATTTAGTCCTTGTAGGGGTGTGTGGCTTTCCAGTGCCGCGCAATGTCGATGCGCCGCGCCACCCAGACCTTGTCGTGCGACTGGATGTGGTCCAAAAAGCGTTGCAGTGCGGTGATGCGGCCGGGGCGGCCCAGCAAGCGGCAGTGCATGCCGATGCTCATCATCTTGGGGGCGTTGTCGCCATTCGGGTCACCCTCGGCGTACAGCGCGTCAAAGGTGTCCTTCATGTACTGAAAGAACGGGTCGGCGTGTGAGTAGCCCTGCGGCAGCGCAAAGCGCATGTCGTTGCAGTCCAGCGTGTAAGGCACGATCAGTTGGGGCGCATCGGTGCCGTCGCTCTTTTTCACTTTCATCCAGAAGGGCAGGTCGTCGCCGTAGTAGTCGCTGTCGTATTCAAAGCCGCCAAAGTCGGCCACCAATCGGCGCGTGTTGGGGCTGTCTCGTCCGGTGTACCAGCCCAAGGGGCGCTCACCGGTCAGCTTTTGAATGATCTCCATCGCCTCGGCCATGTGGGCGCGTTCGGTGGCTTCGTCGATGTTTTGGTAATGGATCCACTTGAGGCCGTGGCAGGCGATGTCGTAGCCCAGCTCCTGGAAGGCGGCGGTCAACTCGGGGTGCTTTTGCAGCGCGGTGGCCACGCCAAAAACCGTGAGCGGCAGGCCGCGCTTTTCAAATTCGCGCAGGATGCGCCAGACGCCTGCACGGGAGCCGTATTCATAAATGCCTTCCATGCTGATGTGCCGCTCGGGGAAGGACGCGGGGTTGAACATCTCAGACAAAAACTGCTCGGAACCCGCATCGCCGTGCAGCACCGAGTTTTCGCCGCCTTCTTCGTAGTTCAGCACAAACTGCACGGCCACTCGGGCACCGTTTGGCCATTGGGCGTGGGGTACTTGGCGGCCGTAGCCTTTCAGGTCGCGGGGGTAGGGGAGGGTGGAATCGTAGGTGCTCACGATAGTGCGATAGATATGTTGTTTGAAGGAATGATGCGTTCGAAGACTAAGCTCGCCTCAACTGCCTGCAAATGCAAGACAGTACGTTCAACTGCTGTTTCCACGTCTTCAGCGGCGATCGCATCCACTATTGACACGTGTTCTCTAGTTGAATGGTTCGCATCACTGCGCGACTGGTACATCAGCGTTATCAATGCTGATCTAGAAATCAGATCATTGAGCATCTGTGTCAAAACAGTGTTTTCCAAAATATTTGCTAGTAACACATGAAAGTCACCCAGTAGTTCTGTGCGTTTGAGGGCATCGTTCCCGTCCATCACAGCTTTGCGCTCAGCCTTTAAATGTTCTCGGAGTGCTTTGATGTCCTTCTTTTTGATCTTGGGCACAAGCTCTCGAATCATTTCAGCTTCAAGCATTCGACGCACAGCAAATACCTGCTTTGCTTCTTCAATGGATGGAGTGGCAACAAATGCGCCGCGTGCCTTTTCCAACCGAATCAAACGGTTTTGGGCGAGCTGAAAAAGTGCTTGCCTAACTACGGTTCGTGAAACTTCGAAGTGGTCGGCTAATTTTTGCTCGACAAGTTTCGTGCCGGGCATGAGTCGAAGTTCGACGATTGCTTTCGTTAAAGACGAAACAATCAGATCTGTTGTGGTTTTTTCCATGACAAATTTTTGTTGGCATCGGATGATAGACGATTTCAGAAAATTTGTATACACTTTTGTGCACGATCATTTTTTAACTCAACGAAAGAAACTATGGGACTCAGTACACACGTTTTGGACACCATGCACGGCTGCCCGGCTGCAGGCATGCAGGTGGCGCTGTACACCACACAAGGGGAGCAGGCCACTTTGGTCAAGAGCTTCACCCTCAACCACGACGGGCGCAACCCCGACGGCATGCTGTACGACCACGCCAGCCTGCGCAAAGGCACCTACCGTTTGGTGTTTGATGTGGCGGGCTACTTCAAAGCCAAGGGCGTCGAGTTGCCCGAGCCCAACTTTTTGAACAAAGTGAGCCTGGACTTTGGCGTGGCTCACGAAGACCAGCACTACCACGTACCTTTGCTGGCCAGTCCTTGGAGTTATTCAACTTACAGAGGTTCTTGAAAAAATTGCTTCGGAAGGACTGTGTTGAGATCACTCAATTTCGGGGCAGGCCGTCTTTTTAAAGGTGTTGAGCAGGTCAAATCCATCTAGGGTTTCCCCTGATTTTTTTTGAAATTTAATTGTATACACTATCGTGTACAAGTCGCAGCGGTGCATTTCTCAACGTAACTAGTTGAAGATGTTCGCGACGTAATTCTGCTCACAGAGCCCGCGGTGGTGAGCAGGTTGGAGAACTCATGGAAGCTTATTTGCTTGACTGGGCCAACCTGCTGCTTCGCTGGTTGCACGTCATTACCGCCATCGCTTGGATCGGCTCGTCGTTTTACTTTGTCTTTCTCGACAACAACCTGCTAAGGCCAAAATCAGCCGATCTACTGGAGAAAAATGTAGACGGTGCGATGTGGGCCGTGCACGGCGGAGGGTTCTACAACCCTCAGAAGTACATGGTGGCTCCACCTAAGATTCACACCAAACTCCACTGGTTCTATTGGGAGAGCTATTCAACCTGGCTAAGTGGATTTGGTCTCTTCACCGTGTTGTATTTGTGGAATGCGGGATCCTTCCTGATTGACAAGTCGCTGATGGACTGGTCCCCGGTAGTCGCCGGATCCGCCGCCGTTGGTTTTCTGTTGGGCTTCTGGGTAATCTACGACATCGTCTGCCGTGTCTTTGGATTCAGGAAAAATGGTGAGGTCCTCGTCGCCGGGCTGATGCTCATCGTTATCGCTGCAGCTTCGTGGGTCGCAAATCAACTATTTGCCGGTCGCGCCGCATTTCTGTTGGTCGGGGCCATGATCGCCACCGCCATGAGCGCCAACGTTTTCTTCTGGATTATTCCGGGCCAGAAAAAAGTGGTAGCGGCAATGACCAGTGGCGAGGAATATGACACGGCCGTCATGTCGGTGCACGGCAAGCGTGGCAAGCAACGCAGTGTTCACAACACCTACTTCACGCTTCCCGTGATCTTTGCGATGCTGAGTAACCATTACAGCTTCCTCTATACCCACGAGCACCGCTGGGTCATCCTGTTCCTGATGATGTTCGCTGGCGCCTTGATTCGTCAGTTTTTTGTCCAGCGCCATGGCTACCATCTCGGTCGCGCCAAGAATCCCTGGCCATTTGCTGCGATCGGAACGGCCATCATCCTTGCCGTCATCGTGATGCTTAAACCAACTCCTGTGGCGAGCACCAAGGCGGAGGCTTCGCCCGTGACATTTGCCCAAGTCAAACAGGTGCTGGAGCAGCGCTGCTACATGTGCCACGGGGAAGCTGTGCAGAGTAAGGGGATCCGACTGGACCAGAGCGCCTCTGTCAAAGCCAATGCCCAGGGCGTCTTTCAGCAAGTGGCTGTGACCCGCCAGATGCCCATGAACAATGCAACCAACATCACTGAGGAAGAGCGAAACCTGATCAAACGATGGTTTGAAGCAGGTGCTTCTATCGAATGACAGCTTGAGGCTGAATAGAAAACCTTGGCATCCGGTAACCTGATTTTCAATTGAAAAACCAATTAACTTTATTGGAGACATAAATGAGTAATACAACTGTGCATCCGGTCGATGAGCAGCTGCCGACAGGCAAGCTTGCTGCTCTAGGCTTGCAACATGTGCTGGTGATGTATGCCGGCGCAGTTGCTGTGCCGCTGATCATCGGCCGTGCCCTCAAGCTCAGCCCTGAGGACGTAGCTTTCCTGATTTCGGCAGACCTGTTCTGCTGCGGTCTGGTCACCCTTATCCAGTCCTTGGGCGCTACGCAATGGTTCGGTATCCGCCTGCCAGTGATGATGGGCGTGACATTTGCAGCCGTGGCCCCCATGGTGGCCATGGCAAATGCCAATCCAGGAGCCGCGGGAGCGCAGCTCATTTTCGGCTCCATCATCGGCGCTGGCGTGATCTCGATCCTGATCGCGCCGGCGGTCAGCCGGATGCTGCGGTTTTTCCCGCCGGTGGTCACGGGAACCATCATTGCTGTGATCGGTATCAGCCTCATGCGTATTGGCATCAACTGGATCTTTGGCAACCCATTCGGTCCTACGGCCCCTAGCATCGTGGCACCCGAGCACCAGCAATGGCTGTCAGCAGTTACTTCGGCAGCAAACGCACCCGGAGCCACATTGCCCCCCGTGCCGCAAGGCTTGGCCCTGTTGCCCAAGATGCCCAACCCCAAGTACGCCGATCTCACCGGTGTGGGCATTGCGGCCCTGGTGCTGGTCTCGATCCTGCTGATCGCGCGTTACGCCAAGGGTTTCCTGGCCAACATCTCGGTGTTGCTGGGCATCGTGATCGGCGGCGTGGTGGCCACGGTCATGGGTCTGATGACCTTCGAGAAAGTTGGTAAGGCCGCCTGGTTCGATGTGGTCACGCCATTCCATTTCGGCATGCCTGTATTTGATCCCATGCTGATCCTGACGATGACGTTGGTCATGATCGTTGTGATGATTGAGTCGACCGGTATGTTCTTGGCCTTGGGTGAGATGACCGATAAGAGTATCGATCAAAAAGACCTATCTCGCGGTCTGCGTACCGACGGTCTGGGCACCCTGCTGGGCGGCATCTTCAACACCTTCCCTTACACCAGCTTCTCACAGAATGTGGGCCTGGTGGCGGTGACTGGCGTCAAGAGCCGCTTTGTCTGCGTGGCCGGCGGCGTGATCATGATCGCACTGGGCCTGCTGCCTAAGATGGCCGCGCTGGTCGAATCGCTGCCCACCGTGGTACTCGGCGGCGCTGGCATCGTGATGTTCGGTATGGTGGCCGCCACAGGCATCCGCATCCTGGGCGGGGTGGACTTCAAGAAAAATCGTTTCAACTCCCTGATCGTGGCCATCTCGATCGGCGTTGGCATGATTCCATTGATCGCTCCAAACTTCAAACAGTGGATGCCGCACAGTCTGCACTCGCTGATCGAGTCGGGGATCTTGCTGGCTTCTATCAGCGCTGTGGTGCTCAATCTGTTCTTCAACGGTGCTAGCGGTGACAGTCGTGACGCTATCGAGGCAGCCAAACAGGCCGAAGCACATTGAACCGGTAATTTCGCCACAAGGGCCAGCATCGGCTGGCCCTTTGTCATTGAAAACCATGCATTCGCATCCCATTAACCATTGCTCGCGAACCGAACAGGAAGTCCGAATGGATCTGGCCGCCGCTTTTCGACTGGCTGCACTCCATGGGTGGGATGACACTGTTTACACACATCTCTCCGCCGCTGTACCCGGAGAACCAGGCGTTTACCTGATCAATGAATTCGGACTGTGCTTCGAGGAAGTCACGACTTCGAACCTCGTCAAGGTCAACGTGGAGGGCGAAGTCGTCGATGGATCAAATCGGAAGGTTAATCCCACGGGCTTCACCATTCATGGAGCAGTACACGCCGCGAGACCAGAGCTCGAATGTGTGATCCACTTGCACGCTCCGTGGGGTGTGGCTCTGTCCATGCTGCCTGGTGGTCTGATGCCCACATCGCAGTGGGCCATGCGGATGTATGGACGGTTGGGCCGTCACCGTTATGAAGGATTGGCTCTGGGCAAGTCAGAACAGGAGCGACTCGTCAGTAATCTGGGTGATTTGGACGGACTGATCTTGGAATACCACGGAACCATGACCGTTGGGCGAACGGTGGCAGAGGCATTCATGTTGATGCACATCCTAGAGAAGGCTGCGCAAGCCCAGCTGCGCGCTATGGCGGCATGTCCAGGGCAGGTCGTGGGTGTGTCTGACGAATTGGCCCTGCAAACCTTTACGCAATGGGTGGGCGACGGAAGTGAGCGTGATGGAGATATGGAATGGCCGGCTCTGCTAAGACGTGCCGATCGCCTGTCACCCGGCTACCGAAATTAGTGAGGCCTTGTTGCGTTGCAGGGATTTTTGTTAGATGAACATGGCACATGAAAGAGGAAAATGACATGCCTACATTGCGTGTTGAATTGTTTGAAGGTCGCACACAGGAGCAAAAGGCACGACTTGCCGATGAGCTCACACAGGCTTGTGTCAGAGTGCTGGGCGGAAGCCCGACGAGTGTAGACATTCTGTTTTATGACATCGAGCGCCACAATTGGTCGACAGGCGGAAAACTCTGGAGCGAACCCGACACACCAGGACAGCTAGGCAATTAATCGGAAGTAAATGTATATGTACGAGCCGATGGTGCTGTTTTACGTCGGGGTGGTCTTGATTCTCAACGGCTTATGGATGCTCGAACATATTGCCGATCGTGAGATTTTGGTGATCAATGCCCTGGTCGGCGGGCTGTTCCTGCGGATTGCTTATGAACATGCTTTCGGCGTCGAGGCGAATCCTCAATCCGTGCGTGCAGCCACGCTCTGTCTGCTTTTTGCTTTCACTTATCTCTGGGTGGCCTACAACCGATTGACCCACAGTGATGGTCGGGGTCAGGGCTGGTTCAGCTTGATTGTCGCTATCACGGCATTGCTTTTTTCGATCCAGCTACTGTTGTTCGCATCGGGGAATTCATGGGCACTCTGGACGGCTGTTTCTTGGATGGCATGGGCCATTCTCTGGGGGATGTTCTTTTTGCTGCAGGCACTCAGGTGGCGACTGATGCGGCCCACCGCATGGATGGCCATTGCACAGGGTGTGGTGACAGGCCTGCTGCCGGGGTTGCTGTTGGTCCTGCAGCAGAGTTGAAGCGGAAGCAGGACCCTCCAAGACTAGCCCTCCATTGTTTTCCACCATTCGGGACCGAACTGCCCTTGCAGCCAGGTAATGAACAGCTTGACCTTGGCCGGCACCAGTCGGGGAGAGGGGAAAACGGCATGAACCTCTTGTTGCGGTAGTCGCCAGTCATCGAGCAGGCTCACCACGGCGTTGGTTTCCAGTGATTTGTGCGCCACGTAGCGGGGCAGAGCAGCAATGCCAAAATCATGACGCGCCGCCACCAGCAACATCGACAGGTTGTTGGAGCGCAACCTGCCATGCACCGCCACACTGGCCAGTTTGCCGTCGCTGCCGGAGAGCTGCCAGCGCTCATCGCCCTGTACCGAGCTGTAGATCAGCGCATCGTGCTTGCTCAGGTCTGCTGGTTTTTTGGGGCGGCCGCGTTCCTTAAGGTAGGCCGGTGATGCCACCAGCGCCCAAGGGTTGACGCCCAGATAGGCTGCACCTAGTGTGGAATCGGCCAACTTGCCCAGGCGTATCGCGACATCGACACCCTGTTCAACCAAATTGACGTAGCGGTCATCGCAATTGAGTTCGATCTGCAGGTGCGGATTCATCCGCATGAATTCGAGCACCAGCGGTGCCATCACACGGCGACCAAAAGCCACAGAGGAGCTGATCCGAATGGCGCCCCGTGCCTGAGTCTGTAAGAGGGAACCCACGGACTGTGCTTCTTCCACATGGTGGCAGATCAGCTTGCATTTTTCGTAATAGAGCAGGCCGATTTCCGTGGGACTGACTCCATGAGTCGTGCGGTGCAGCAGCCGGGCACCAAGTTGCATTTCCAAGCGACTGATCTGTTTGGTGGCTGCCGGCTGGCCTATGCCTGCCTCTGCCGCAGCCTTGCTGAATGAACCGAGGTCTACAACCCGGATGAAAAGTTTGATTTCCTGAATTTTTTCCATACTGCTATTCCATCATGGAATATGCGTCATGCGCAATAGGTACGTTCCGTTTTGATACTCCTAACGGCATTATTCCGGCATGCACAAACAGTCATTTAAGGAGATTGAATCATGGCAAAGATGAAGGCTGCAATGGCAGCTGTTCTGGTAATGGAAAAAGAAGGGGTCACCCAGGCATTTGGTGTGCCGGGTGCGGCCATCAATCCACTGTACGCTCAGCTTAGGGAGCGAGGGACAATCGGCCACATCTTAGCTCGTCACGTGGAGGGGGCCTCTCACATGGCTGAGGGCTATACCCGGGCGGTGGCCGGCAACATCGGCGTGTGTATCGGCACCTCTGGTCCGGCTGGTACAGACATGATCACTGGGTTGTATTCGGCCCAGGCCGATTCGATTCCGATCCTGTGCATTACCGGCCAAGCTCCCAAGGCTCGCCTGCACAAGGAAGACTTCCAGGCGGTGGACATCGCTTCCATTGCCAAGCCGGTCACCAAATGGGCCACCACAGTGCTCGAAGCCGCTCAGGTTCCGGGCGTGTTCCAGCAAGCCTTTCACCTGATGCGTTCAGGTCGTCCTGGCCCGGTGCTCATCGATTTGCCCTTTGATGTCATGCAGACCGAGATCGAGTTCGATGTTGACACCTATGAGCCTTTGCCGGTGTACAAGCCCGCCGCAAGCCGTAAGCAAATTGAAAAGGCGATCGAAATGCTGTGCAGCAGTGAGCGCCCCTTGATCGTGGCGGGCGGCGGCATCATCAATGCCAACGCCAGTGAACTGTTGGTTGAATTCGCCGAAATTCTGGGTATTCCGGTGATCCCCACGCTGATGGGCTGGGGCACGATTGCCGATGACCATCCGCTGATGGCGGGTATGTGCGGTCTGCAGACCAGCCACCGCTACGGTAACGCCAACATGCTGGCCAGTGACTTTGTCCTGGGCATTGGCAACCGTTGGGCCAATCGCCACACCGGCTCACCTGAGGTGTACTGCAAGGGCCGTCGTTTCATCCATGTGGACATTGAGCCGACCCAGATCGGCCGCGTGTTTGCGCCCGATTACGGCATCGTGTCGGATGCCAAGGCAGCTTTGGAAAAATTTGTGGAGGTCGCTCGCGAACTCAAGGCCAAAAACACCTTGCCCAACTGGAGTGGCTGGGTCAAGGAATGCCAAGGTCGCAAGTCTTCGCCGGAATACCTGCGCAAGACCAACTTTGACAGCGTGCCGATGAAGCCGCAACGCGTGTACCAGTGCATGAACAATGCCTTCAGCCGTGACACCACTTATGTGTCGACCATTGGTCTGAGCCAGATTGCCGGCGCGCAGTTCTTGCACGTCTACCACCCGCGTCACTGGATCAACTGCGGCCAAGCCGGTCCCCTGGGCTGGACCGCGCCAGCCGCTCTGGGTGTGCGTGCAGCAGACCCCACACGCGAGATCGTGGCCTTGTCGGGCGACTATGACTTCCAATTCATGATCGAGGAATTGGCAGTGGGTGCGCAGTTCAAACTGCCCTACATCCACATCCTGGTCAACAACAGCTATCTGGGCCTGATCCGTCAATCGCAGCGGGGCTTCTCGATGGACTACTGTGTCCAGTTGGGGTTCGAGAACATCAACGCTGCCTCCGAAGATCCCGCTGCTCAGGGCTATGGTGTCGATCACGTCAAAGTGGTGGAAGGCCTGGGCTGCAAGGCGATCCGTGTCATGCGCCAGGAAGAGTTGGCTCCCGCGATTGCACAGGCACGCCAGTGGATGATCGAGCACAAGGTGCCCGTTGTCATCGAAATCATTCTTGAGCGGGTAACCAATATCGCGATGGGTACCGAAATCGACAACATCACTGAATTCGAAGAACTGGCTACCAGCGCGGCCGATGCGCCCACTGCTGTTGCAGCTTCGATGCTCGATTGAGTCCATTCCTGCAGGAGAAACACAACATGCCCCGATTTGCTGCCAACTTGACCATGCTCTTTACCGAGAGGCCTTTCCTGGAGCGCTTTGAAGCGGCCAGCCAGGCCGGCTTTAAAGCCGTGGAATTTCTGTTCCCCTACGCCTGGCCTGCGGCCGACATCAAGGCCCTGCTGGACAAGTACCAGCTCGAACTGGTGCTACACAACCTGCCCGCAGGTGACTGGGACGCCGGCGAGCGCGGTATCGCCTGCCACCCCAAGCGCACGCAAGAGTTTCGTGACGGTGTCACACGCGCTATCGCCTACGCCACAGAACTGGGTGTCAAGCAACTCAACTGCCTGATCGGCAAGGTGCCAGATGATGCGAGTCAATTGCAAATCGACCAGACGGTCATCGAGAACCTGCGTTTTGCGGCACATGAGCTGAAAAAGCATGGCATTCGACTGTTGATCGAACCGATCAACACCTTCGACATCCCGGGCTTTTACCTGCACAACACGGCGCAGGCTCTAGCGTTGATCGACAAGGTCGGTTCGGACAATCTCTTTGTCCAGTACGACATTTACCACATGCAGCGAATGGAGGGTGAAATCGCTAGCACCCTGCAAAAGCAGCTGTCCCGTATTGCACACGTCCAGTTGGCCGACAACCCCGGCCGCAACGAACCGGGTACCGGAGAACTGAACTACCGCTTCCTGTTCAAACACCTGGATGCGATCGGCTATGACGGCTGGATCGGCTGCGAATACAAACCGGCAGCCAAAACCGAAGACGGTCTGGACTGGATTGAATCTCTCACACATTGAAGGAAAAGAAAATGAGCAACAACAACCAAAAAATCGGTTTCATCGGGCTGGGCATCATGGGCGCTCCCATGGCGCTGAACCTCATGAAGGCGGGTAACAAGCTTGTCACGTACACCCATGGTAAAACTCCTGCTGAGTTGGCCGACGGAGGGGCCACTCTGTGCACCTCCAACAAGGGCGTAGCCGAGCGCGCCGATATCATCTTTCTGATGGTGCCTGATACCCCGCAGGTTCAGGAAGTGCTGTTTGGCGAGAACGGCGTGGTCGAGGGGTTGACCCCCGGTAAGATCGTTGTGGACATGAGTTCGATCTCCCCGATTGCCACAAAGGAATTCGCGGCCAAGGTCCGTGCCAAGGGGTGCGAGTACCTTGATGCCCCGGTTTCTGGCGGCGAAGTTGGCGCCAAGAACGCCACGTTGTCGATCATGGTTGGCGGCAAGCAAGAGGTGTTCGACAATGTCAAGCCGCTGTTCGACGTGATGGGCAAGAACATCACCCTGGTGGGCGAAGTAGGCGATGGTCAGACCGCCAAAGTGGCCAACCAGATCATCGTGGCTCTGAACATCGAGGCTGTTTCAGAGGCACTCTTGTTCGCGGCCAAAGCCGGGGCCGATCCGGCCAAGGTGCGTCAGGCCCTGATGGGTGGCTTCGCCTCCAGCAAGATCCTCGAAGTGCATGGCGAGCGCATGATCAATCGCACCTTTGATCCAGGATTCCGCATCGAGCTGCACCAGAAAGATCTGAACCTGGCCCTTTCCAGTGCGCGTGCTCTTGGTGTCGCACTGCCCAATACGGCCACTGCTCAAGAGCTGTTCAATGCCTGCGCAGCTCATGGGGGCAAGGCCTGGGACCATTCGGCCATGGTCCGCGCGCTTGAAAAAATGTCCAATTTTGAAATCGGTCAAAAAGCATGAAATTGGCCGCGGACACCATCATGCGAGAGATGTTCGAGGCGGCCATCGCCTCGGCACAACCGCAACTGTGCGTGCCGCCCCACTTGCCCACGCCTGACCAGGTGCGGGGGCGTCTGATCGTGATCGGCGCGGGCAAGGCATCTGCGGCCATGGCCCGTGCCGTTGAAGACCATTGGACTGGGCCTTTGTCCGGGTTGGTGGTCACGCGCTACGGCTACAAGGTTCCTTGCAGCCGCATCGAGATCGTGGAGGCAGCCCATCCGGTGCCGGACGCAGCGGGCCTGCAGGCGGCGCAACGTATGTTGTCTCTGGTTCATGGCCTCGGTCCAGACGATGTGGTCCTGTGCCTGATCTCGGGTGGTGGCTCCTCTTTGCTGCCGCTGCCTCTGCCGGGCATATCGCTGGAGGACAAGCAGCAGGTCAACCGAGCCTTGCTGGCCAGTGGCGCCACCATCAGCGAAATGAACACGGTGCGCCGACATCTTTCGGCCATCAAGGGGGGGCGACTGGCGGCGGCCTGTCACCCAGCCAGGGTCATCAACCTGCTGCTGTCGGATGTTCCTGGCGATCGCCCGTTGGACATTGCTTCAGGGCCGACCGTGCCTGATCCCACAACTTGCAGCGATGCTCTAGAGATCGTGCGCCGTTATGGCATTTCGTTGCCTGACCATGTGCTGAACGTACTTACCACTGGTGCCGGCGAGTCTGTCAAGCCGTCGGACGCCCGCCTGGCGGGTCTGGAGACCCTCATGGTGGCGGCCCCGCAGCAAGCGCTGCAGGCAGCTGCAGCCGTGGCAAGCCGGCACGGCTACACCCCTTACATCCTGGGCGATGCCATCGAGGGTGAGGCGCGCGATGTTGGCAAAGTATTGGCAGCCATGTCGCTGCAAGTGGCCGAAAAGGGTGAACCCTTTCAGCGCCCCTGTGCTTTGCTCTCAGGCGGTGAAACAACAGTAACCCTACGCGGCCAAGGTCGCGGGGGGCGCAATGTGGAATGCCTTCTCTCGTTCAGCATCGCGACCCAGGGGCATCCGCGGATCCATGCACTCATGGGTGACACCGACGGAGTCGATGGCATAGAAGAAATTGCCGGCGCAATGATGGGCCCGGACACGTTGAATCGTGCCTTCGAGTTTGGACTGAGCCCGCGCGCCAGACTGGACGCCAACGATGGGCACGGTTTTTTCCAAACACTAGGAAATTCGGTCGTGACAGGACCAACGCTTACCAATGTCAACGACTTCAGAGTCGTCCTGATTGGGGAATGAGGAGACAAAACTATGATTCACCGGACACGTCGGGCCAAAATTGTGGCCACATTAGGCCCTGCCAGTTCAAGCCCAGAGGTCATCCGTCAGCTTTTTCTATCTGGCGTCGATGTTTTTCGCATGAACTTCAGCCATGGTGACTTCGAGAGCCATGCTGCGCGCTTCAAGATGGTACGCGATGTTGAGCGTGAGTTCGACCGACCCATCGGCATTCTGGCCGACTTGCAAGGACCCAAATTGCGGGTGGGCAAGTTTGTTGACGGACATGTGATGCTGGAGCCAGGTCAGGCTTTTCGGTTTGATCTTGATTCGACTCTTGGCGATGCATTGCGCGTCAATTTGCCTCACCCCGAAATTTTTGCCGCCTTGGTGCCCGGTACAGAATTTCTGTTAGACGACGGTAAGCTCCGCGTGCGTGTCGATCGGTGTGATTCGCAATCAGCAGACACCACGGTCTTGGTTGCCGGCAAGCTATCCGAGCGTAAAGGTGTCAACGTTCCTGGGGTGGTCTTGCCGATTTCTGCGCTCACGGCGAAAGATCGGGCCGATCTGGATACTGCACTCAAGCTGGGTGCCGACTGGATTGCACTGTCCTTTGTGCAGCGGCCAGAGGACATTCTGGAAGCAAGAGCACTTATTCAGGGCAGGGCAGGGGTGCTGGCCAAGCTGGAGAAGCCCTCTGCCATTGAGCGACTTGAAGAGGTGGTGGATGCGTCGGACGCCATCATGATTGCTCGTGGCGATCTCGGGGTGGAGATGCCAGCGGAAAAGGTTCCCGCGATTCAAAAGCGGATTGTGAAGCTTTGTCGAAAACTCGGCAAGCCAGTCATCGTTGCGACACAGATGCTGGAATCGATGATCGACAGTCCCGTGCCTACGCGTGCCGAGGCTTCCGATGTGGCCACAGCGATCTACGATGGCGCGGACGCGGTGATGCTGTCCGCCGAGTCGGCTGCAGGTAAGTATCCGCTGGAAGCTGTGACGATCATGAATCGCATAATTGAAGGTACAGAATCGGATGCACTGTACCGGCAACTGATTGAGGCCTCTCATGCCTCTGCGGAAACTGACGCAGATGATGTCACTCAGGCAATTTGCTGTGCTATGCGACGCGCTTCGGCGCTGCTCAAAACTAAAGCTATCGTGAGCTACACCAGCTCTGGGCACACCAGCCTGCGTGCCGCGCGCGAACGCCCAGACTCGCCTATCCTGAGCCTGTCTCCCCAGATCAGCGTTTCACGAAAGATGGCGCTGGCTTGGGGAGTCCACTCGGTCCACGTTGAAGATCCTGAAGATTGGCGTCAACTTGCCCCGATGGCAACTGAGGTAGCTCGTAAGCAAGGGTTTGTCGATTCAGGCGACCCGGTGGTGATACTCGCAGGCGTGCCATTTGGAGAAAGTGGCACGACCAATATGTTGCGCATTGCTATTGCATGAGCATCCATCCATTCAATTTTTCTAACTAAATATTCATGAGTGCAATCGTAGATATCGTCGGCCGTGAAATCCTCGACAGCCGTGGCAACCCCACCGTCGAATGCGACGTGTTGCTGGAATCCGGCGTCATGGGCCGCGCTGCAGTGCCGTCCGGCGCTTCGACGGGCAGCCGCGAAGCCATCGAACTGCGTGACGGCGACAAGAGCCGTTACCTGGGCAAAGGTGTTCTGAAAGCCGTTGAGCACATCAACACCGAAATCTCCGAAGCCGTGTTGGGCCTGGACGCCTCCGAGCAAGCCTTTTTGGACCGCACCCTGATCGACCTGGACGGCACCGACAACAAGAGCCGCCTCGGCGCCAACGCCATGCTGGCCGTCTCCATGGCTGTGGCCCGCGCCGCGGCCGAAGAAGCCGGCCTGCCCCTGTACCGTTACTTTGGCGGCATGGCCGGCAAGGAACTGCCCGTGCCGATGATGAACGTCATCAACGGCGGCGCCCACGCCAACAACTCACTCGACCTGCAAGAGCTGATGATCATCCCGGTGGGCGCGCCCTCCTTCCGCGAAGCCCTGCGTTGGGGCGCCGAAGTCTTCCACGCCCTCAAGGCCATCCTGCACGACAAGCACATCAGCACCGCTGTGGGCGACGAAGGCGGTTTTGCCCCCAGCGTCGAGAGCCACGAAGCCGCGCTGCAGCTGATCCTGCAGGCCATCGACAAAGCCGGTTACACCGCTGGCGAGCAGATCGCCCTGGGCCTGGACTGCGCGGCCAGCGAGTTCTACAAGGACGGCAAGTACGTGCTCGAAGGCGAAGGCGGCATTGCCCTGACAGCCGAGCAATGGACCGACATGCTGGCCACCTGGGTGGACAAGTACCCCATCATCTCCATCGAAGACGGCATGGCCGAGGGCGACTGGGACGGCTGGAAGCACCTCACCGAGCGCCTGGGCGACAAGGTCCAGTTGGTCGGTGACGACCTGTTCGTGACCAACACCAAGATCCTGAAAGAAGGCATCGACAAGGGTATCGCCAACTCGATCCTCATCAAGATCAACCAGATCGGCACCCTGACCGAGACTTTTGAAGCCATCGAGATGGCCAAGCGCGCCGGCTACACCGCCGTGATCAGCCACCGCTCGGGCGAGACCGAAGACAGCACCATCGCCGACATCGCCGTCGGCCTGAATGCCGGCCAGATCAAGACCGGCTCGCTCTCACGCTCGGACCGCATGGCCAAGTACAACCAGCTGCTGCGCATTGAGGAAGACCTGGGTGATGTCGCCGTGTATCCAGGTCGCACAGCTTTTTATAACTTGAAATAATTTTCCGATTGCATAGCGCCACTGTGTTGGCGCCATTTAGTCGTCATAGCCACATTCCAAACTTGTCATGCCTTTCATTCGAACCAGCGTCCACCGAGAAACCAGCGCTGCGCAACGCGCCGGCATAGTTCAGGCAATACACGAAGCCTTGATCGAGGCCATCGGCATGCCGGCCGATGAACTGTTCAACATGATCACCTCTTATGAATCGGATGAATTCTTCTTCAGCCGCACGTTCAATGGGTATTCAAGATCTAACAAACCCGTGGTGGTTGAGATCACCATGCGTCGAGGACGCAGCGACGCCATGAAACGAGAGTTGTATCGCCTGATTGCCAAGAATATTTCAGAAAGCACATCAATCCAGCCGAGTGATATTTTTATTTTTACTCACGAAAATGATTACTCGGATTGGTCCGTGGGGGGTGGTAATTTTGCGATGAATATTGTGCAGCAGGTTGGTGCTGGTAATTGATAAGTAATTAATTTTTTGATAGATTTATGACTGATTTTTCTGAAGTATTTGCGAGCCGTGTAACGCTGACTAGAGATGAGATTGAGGCTATAGCGCCAATTGAGCAATATTTCCTCGGGCATGCCAATGATGATGCGGATTTTATGCGGAAAGCATTTTTGCCTACTGCTCATATAGAGTCGATTCGGGATGGAATTTTTACGTCTTGGTCTCTTGATGTTTATTGTCAAAGATTCAATAACAAGCCTGCAGTTGATGAAGCCAACAGGATAAGGATGATCGATTGGGTAGAAGTCAAGGGTAGTGCCGCATCTGCTCGTATTAGCTTGGTGCATGGAGAAACTATCTTCACGGATTATTTTCTGCTATTGAAGATATCAAACGAATGGAAAATAGCAAATAAAGTTTTTTTTGGTGAGAGTTTAGGAATTAGATGATTCAAGGCTCTAATGATTATTTGTCATTGTTCCAGCAGAGTTCTGAATTATTGAGTCTGCAGAAAAATAAAGAAAATTTAGATGATGCCATTTCCATTTTCGCTGATTGGCTTTTTTCTACTTCCTATGAGCTCACTGAAGATGATTTGGTAATTTTAATTAAAGTGGGAGGTATTATTTATCGGGAGTTGTCTAAAGGTGTTGGTAATTAGCTGATGTATTAATTTTGAAAATAAAATCGGTACCATTTTATTGGATTAATAATTTCATAATAAGACTAAGCATTTGTCTGCTTGCGAAAAAACGACGGGGGTAATGAGATTTACGCCGTATGGAATTCAAGTGAAATGACATGCATCGCCTATTTTTGGGTGCTAGCGGCCTTAAGGAAACTCTGCAAAAGTGCCGCTCCTGTGTGCCTGGCGTAAGCCCCGCCCAGCATCATTGACCCATGAAACAAGCAAGCCTTGATTTGAGCCTGAGCGTGAAGAAAACCCGCAAGCGCGAGTTCCTGGAGCAGATGGACAAAGTCGTCCCATGGCAGGCGCTGATCAATCTGATAGCGCCTTACTACCCCGAAGGCAAAAAAGGGCGTCCACCCTTCTCGTTGGCGACCATGCTGCGCACGCACTTTTTGCAGCAGTGGTTCACCTTGTCGGACCCGGGCATGGAGGAGGCCTTCTTTGACGTTCCGTTGTACCGGGAATTTGCCCAGCTCCCAGAATTCTCGCGCATGCCCGACGAGAGCACCATCTTGCGGTTCCGTCATCGGCTTGAAAAGCACAAGCTGGCCGATCAAATCCTGGCCACCGTCAATGACTTGCTGATCGAGCGAGGTTTACTGCTCAAGACCGGCACGGTGGTGGACGCCACGCTCATAGCGGCTCCCAGCTCGACCAAGAACAACGACAAAGCCCGCGACCCTGATATGCACTCCAGCCAAAAAGGCAACCAGTGGCACTTTGGCATGAAGGCCCACATTGGCGCTGATGCCGATTCGGGCTTGGTGCACACCGTGAAAGGCACATCCGGCAATGTTCACGATGTGCTCGAAGGCAACAGCTTGTTGCACGGGCAAGAAGTTGATGCGTATGGCGATGCCGGTTATCAAGGCATCCACAAACGCCCCGATGCCAACAGCCGCGTGACATGGCACGTTGCCATGCGCCCAGGCAAACGCAGGGCTTTGGACAAAAGCAATCCACTTGATCAGCTGACAGACCAGGTTGAAAAAGCCAAGGCCAGCGTTCGGGCCAAGGTGGAGCATCCGTTTCGGGTGATCAAGCGCCAGTTTGGCTATGTCAAAACCCGCTACCGTGGACTCAAGAAGAACACGGCACAGTTGATCACCTTGTTTGCCCTGTCCAATTTGTGGATGGTGCGGGCGAAGTTGCAAGGGGCGCGGGCATGAGTGCGTCTGCAGGCAAGGCAAGTGGTGCCGCCCATGGCCAACGCAGCCTAAAGGGGCTCAAAATTCCTTGCTCAACTCGGAGCATTGAGCCGAAAACGCAAGAAGTGGAAGTCGAGAGCCATTTGCCATGGCTTGCGTCGAATTATTCAGACCTTCCT
>JACCDH010198638.1_pt1 | contig 18553 bp, 15 predicted proteins | sample 7442481 | NCBI WGS metagenome assembly JACCDH01 (sample SAMN15323433, study PRJNA562643) | freshwater metagenome | isolation source: river surface water | place: USA:Blue River Watershed | collected 2017-08-15 | reverse complement strand
TTGAGGCCCACCCGTTCTTGTTTAAACAGGGGTGAGCCTGTATCGAATTTGCCGATGATGTACAACAGTAATATGGATGGACTCAACAGCATCAGCCCAAAAAAAGACAATAGGATATCAAAAAACCTCATTTTTTTTATTACTACCTTCGTGGATTTTTAACAAAATGATATTTTCAATGCCATTTAGTAGATTATAAAATTACATTAATATTAAAAAATTATTTAATATCGTTAAATAAATCTAAGTATTTATTACTAAGTCTATCAAATGTATGGTAACGTTCAACTGTTCGCTTGGCATTTTCTCCTAACGAATCCAATATTTCCTTTTTTATGTTTGAAATATTCAAAACTTCCGACACCAGGGTATCAATATTCTCGGTTCCAACATTGAAACTATATTTAGTTCCTTGAATTAAACTTGGATAGCCACTATAAATTGTTAAAATAGGTCTGCCACTTCTCATGTAGTCAATTATTTTATTGGGAGAAATACCAAAACGATAGATTGAAAAATCACCAACCGGATAAATAAGCAGATCGAATTTTGACAAGAATGTAGGAACTTCATTATATTCAATAGAATCAAAAAATGTTACATTACTTAAATTACTATATTGAAGTTTTAGACGATCTTTAAGTGGTCCATCTCCCATAATGTAAAAATGAATATTCGGCGCTATAATTTCCAATTTTTGTGCCACTAACAAAATTAACTCAACCCTATTTGATTTTCCAATAGTACCTGAATATATTATATTAAATTCAGTTAAACTTACCATTTTTAATTTATTCAAGGCATCCACTTGCAAATGGCTAAATACTTGAGTATGTTCAAATCCCTGAGGTATATAGTATATTGGAACATCCTTGTTGGTTATTTCCTTTATATGCTCTAGGAGATTTGGCATCGTCCCAACTATTGCATCAGCATTAATATATCCAAATTTTTCAACCCACATCAAAAGGATGACAAAAGGATTAAATTTAGAAAATTCACCCACTTCAATTAAACTTTTAGGCCAAATATCACGTACCTCAAGTACTAGTTTTGCCCCATATTTCCATTTTAACAAAACCCCGGAAATAAAACTCAATAAAGAAAGAGAAGATACCAAAATAATAGTAGGTTTTTCAAGTTTCGTATTCCAAAAAACTAAACGAAAAAGATTAATTTCAAATACAATCCAAGACCAAATTCGTACAAATGAAAATCCTAAATTTATTTTAGGACCTGCCAGTAAATAATGTTTAAATAAACCATCCTGTTCTAGTTTATAATATTTGTTTATTTTTTCATAATTTTTAATATTTGATGATTGAGAAGAAATTAGGGAAGTACTAATACCCTTCTTCGAAAAATTAAGAGACAAGAAATACTGACGAGTAGCATTACCATATTTTTGTGAAACTGCATATTTAGAAATTAACCATAATACCTCATTCGAATTTCTCATTATTTTATTCTTTTTTTTATTTAAAAACAATAGGTGATTTTATTGGTTTAACAAGAAAATTTAACAACATCACCTCCTTCAATATGGCAGGGTTACTACTTAAGGATTTATTTTGAATATTTCTCTCTAAAACACTTATATTTGATACATAATCCATTATTTTGGATTTATTATCCAGAATATTTGCCCTCATTCGATCTCCAACACCATCGTTGATCCAATTCTGTGTTACGTCAAAACCTCTTTTCACATGATTAAATAGTATATAATCCGGAACTAGCGGTTTCATCATTTCTCTAAAATACCACTTACCGTGACCATTTCTAATTTTCAGTCTATCATTTAGAGCAATTGCAAATTCGACTAAACGGTAATCCATTAATGGTAATCGACTTTCAATACCAAAAGACATTGAATTCCGATCTTCATATCTCAATAATGACGGAATACTATAATGTTGTATATCATAAATTTGACGTTTTCTTAAAGTCATATCAGAGGACCCTAATAAATCAACCAAAACTTCAGGTAACCCGTTTATTAATGAGTTCTGTTCTCCACCTTTATTAAAATAACGATATCGTTGATGCCAATATGTTTTATAATTTCCAATACCCCTCATCAATAGTATTCCGAAAGAATACAATAAGCTAAAACTACTTATTACATTTTTTTTATTAATTGCGTTTTTCAAAGCAACAATAAAAAATTTTCTATATCCCGCGAAAATTTCATCACCACCCTGCCCTCCAATCAGAACTTTAAACCCAGCATTATTAACTGCTTTATAAAGCTCATGTTGCGCTAATATACTTAACCCAAAAAATGGAGCTTCTTGGGCTGCTGATGTTCTATCAAATAGGTCTCCTAATTCTACAGATGAATAGCTCGGAAAAATATAATTAATATCTATATTTTTTTCCTTAATAAAACGGGCAACAAGAGGCCCTTCGGATTTGAAATTATCAGGTGAACCATAACAAAAACCCGTGAGCGTGTTGGTCAGCTGTTTCGCCATTACCGCTATTGACGATGAATCTATTCCACCACTTAAAGAAATTGCTAACGGAACATCAGAATTTAGCCGCAGTTTAGTAGAATCGTTCAATAAATGGTACCCAATATCAATTAATTCTTCATCAGTATAATTCAAAAGATCAGTTGCCCTTTTTTCAACCTCCGATTCCAATGAATACCAAACAGTTTCCTTGATTTCAATTTTAGTTCCTATAGAAATTCTCAAAAACGTACCAGGCAATACATATTTTACATTTTTAAATGGTGATAAATTACCATTCCCTTCAAAAAAACCATATCTCAAACCTGCGGTACAATATTGAATGTCTATTTCTTCTCCGGCATATTTTGCAACGGAAGAAATTGACGAGGAGAAAAGCAACCCACTTCCATCGAGCATGCTATATAAAATGGGCTTTACACCAAATCTATCTCTCACTAAAAATAGTTCATTTTTCTCCAAATCAAAAATTGAAAAAGCAAACATTCCATTTAGTTTATGTAGACAATTTTCGCCCCATATTTTCCATGCGCCGAGCAAGACTTCAGTATCTCCGCTTGTCATAAAAGTCAAACCCAAACCAATGAGTTCTTCTCGAATTTCCTTATAATTATAAATCTCTCCATTGAATGTAAGAGTAAACCGCCCATCAATGGATTTTATTGGCTGATTTGAACCTTCAGATAAATCTAAAATTGCTAAGCGCGAATGTCCTAATGTGATTAAATAATTTTCGACCTCAAAAGATACACTATTATAGAAATCCGGACCCCTAGAAGAAATATAAAGGTGTAAATTACTTCCGTGTTGAAAGTTAAATTTAATTGATTTTTTAAGCTCAATAGCCCCATTTATACCACACATGATTTCAATTAATACATATTAAAAACGAATAGAAATTAATTCTCATTAGATAAACGGATGACAGCACTGGTTAATCAATGCTAAAATTGCTTTTACAAAGCAAAAATTGTGTGATATGATAAAATATAATTTTAAATTTTTTCAGAATTGATTTTTAATAAAAGAAATAAATGATATTCTGAGGAGGGGGCTATTTATCTAGTTTATATTTTAGCACAAGCAATCTATATTTTGATAATGATTTTTTAAAAGCATAAACTCTTCAAACTATTTGAAATAATCAAATACAGAATTGCAATAAGATCAAATTTCCATCTCCATTTACCTAATTTTCAAGAACCGCATTGTACATAGACAACATTTTTTCAGCTTCAGAATTCCAATTAAATCTTTTTTCGACCAACTTCCGACCATTGCCACCCATTTCTTTGGCAATTTCCGGATTATTTACAAAATAACTTATTGCCGCAGTAATTTCTTCAATATTCAAAGGGTCTACAAATATGCAACAGTTACATTCTTTTAACAATTCCCTCCAATATATAAAATCTGAAATCACGATAGGGATTCCCCGCTCCATATATTCAAACATTTTTATTGGAAGTCCTTCAAGAAAAGTAGGAATTGGATGCACAGTTAACAGACCCACCATTGACTTTTCAATGACCAATTTCACAACCTCATTTTCAACATAACCATATTCATTCACTCGTTCAAAAGCAGGCATCGCTCTAACTACCTTTTCAAGAGATTCATTTGAAAATCGTCCTAATAAATTTAATCTTGTGAGCCCATCAACCATATTTATTGCTTCTACCATCTCAAAAATTCCCCGATATTCAGAGATAGAACCAACATAACATACCTCAGTTCTTTTGCCATTCCAAGCATTTTCAAAATCAATAAATGAAACCAAAGGAAAATTATTTATGTTGACTACATTTTTTGCATATTTCTGTAATTCAGCGGTAATGTAAGGAGTTGCTCCAATCGCGCCATCCAAATTCTTTACAACATATCTTTCTAATTTTCGATATACCAAGGATATGAATTTATTTATTACTGGTTTTATATATGGTTTAACCAGAATATCCCGCCCCACATCTTCATGAGAGTCAAAAATTACCTTCTTACCTCTTTTCTTTAATTTTAGCCCAACTATTAAGAGTTCAGGATCATGAAAATGATAAAGGTCTGCATCAACTAATAATGACTGTCTGTAGACTCGCCTTGTAGTCTGAAACATTCGTCTCAGCCTACCACGCAGGACGCCTACATCCTTTATTTTAACATCGTTAACCACTTCATCACCGTAACCGTCGGCAACAATTAATGTGATTTCACTGCCGGAGTTGGCTATACTAATACACTGCTTATGGAAAATTCGAGTATCGAAGCGTACATGAGCACTTGTCAAATGACAAATTTTCATAATTTTATTAATTAGTGTAAAACTAAAATAACATGATCAAATTCCCTTTCAATCTCAACTTATTTAATTCTATACATTTGCTTTGATTGGTTTCGCCGGATTACCAACAACAATTTCGCCTTCGCCAACAGGCTTCAACACAACTGCTCCTATCCCAATAGTTGCATTATCCCCTATTTTACATGCGTTAATTATCGAAGACGATGGTGCCACCCAAACATTCTTACCTATGAAAGTACTACCAGCAATCATTGAATGTGCAATCAACAAAGAATTTTCGTCAACAAAAACACCATGAGCCACATGAACAAAATTATCAACCTTCACATTTTTAGATAAACGAGTTGCACCTAGAACTGCGCGGTCTATGCATACATTATTGCCAATTTCCACATTATCATCAATGATTACATTACCTAAATGCGGCATAAATCTATACAAACCATCAGCATCCTTTGCATAACCAAAACCAACTCCACCTATTGTGCAATTCGCACCAATTATGACATTATTTGAAATCATGGTATCATTTTTTAGTACTGTATTATGATCGATTTGACAATTATTACCAATTTTACAGTTCTCCTCGATAACTACATTATTACCGATGTAACAATTCTCCCCAATTTCTACACTTTCGTGAATTTGAACATTTTGTTGAATTCCTATTCTTTTACTTTCGGTAAAAAAATGCTCTAAAACACTCCGGAATTCTTCTCTTGGGTTTTCGGTTAATATATAATTAACACCGGTATGATAATTTATCAAGACGCTTGATGGGCATATCACCGTTCCTTTTTTCAATTCATTGAGTATTTCTATATTTTTAGTATTTACCCACATCAACACATCATCAAGTTTATTCTCCGCATGAATAGGTACTACAGATCTAATTTCTTGACTTACATTGCCATTAAATTCGAGATAATTGATTTTCTCAAGAATATTTTCAATTTTTATATCCATAAATCATTTCATTACTAAACGAACTACTTCAAAAGCTTCAGCAAATAAACTTCCTATTTGAACGCCCCGTGCGCGCGCTAATGACCTAATAAATTCCGGAGATAAATAGTCCCTAAATCCTTGTGATGCATATTTGCTAAGAGCTTCAATTTTTTTATCTAAATGTTTCTCTTCTAGAATTACAAAACACTGGGTGTTGAATGTTAAATTATTCCAAATAAGCTCATACCCCAAAATTGTCGTATTCTTGAATGCGCGTAAGCCCTCTTTTGCAATTGTGGTATGATCTTGATGGATATCAGTAAGAGATGGAATAAAAACTAGATCGAAAACATTATTTCTTCTCAGCGCAATAAGATCTTCTAATATTTCTTGTCTAACATAGTTCAACTTACGCACCTCATAATTATAAATAATAAGATTTTCCTCATCAATTCCCAGTGCTTTTGTAGCCTCCCTCACTTCCTTTTTAAGAATATCCTTTGGCATGCCCTGCGGCACCGATTTCTCCGCCGTCGAAAATGCAACATAGGTGACTTTTGCCCCATCATCAATTAATCGCGATATCGTCCCACCAACACCAAGTTCACCATCATCCGTATGTGGAGCTAATATCAAAATATTTTTAAAATCAAGTTTCATACAATTCATTATTAAATACAGACCAGGATTAATTTCTCATATCAGTTACTCTTTGTTGATAAATTTAAAGTTATACAAAAATTCAATACGTACCACAATCCCAAAACAATAGAATATAAAAATAAAAGAGTTACAGGATTATTAATATCAAACCAGTAATATCCTCCATACAATGTGATTATTGAAAGTAAAAAGAGGCCCACCTGCCACAATAAATCCCAATGTTGCTTTGCCTTGATGTACAGTACGTACGATAATGGTGCAACAATAAACCTTATTACAACCAAAAACGACAGCACTTTTACATATTCAGCGCCAAACCGCCACCTAAAACCAAAAATAAAGACAAACAATGATGGAATAAAAGTGAGGCAAGATACAAGTACAACAGCTCCTATAATAGAAACAATTTTCAATGTACTCCTATAGCTCTTGTTGCAATTTCCAACATCATTATTCTCATTTGAAGCTGCCTGTTTGAACACATCTTGAACAGCCGCTGAAATAAAACTCAATGGCAACGATATCATTCTTTGCGCTAATGAATATTGGCCCAACACTTGGGCTCCAAATATACTATTAATTAGAAACTGAGGGATTTGCAAAGTAAAAATATTCAATGTATTTCCCCATACTGACACTAACGAAAATTTACGATATTCCAAGGCAAGTTTTATTAGTTTGGTAAACTTTACTTCTCCAGGCACAAAATCATTGTCATTTTTGAAATTATACACAAACAAAGCAAGAGAAATAATAATTGATCCTAGATTTGCAATTATAAAACCTAGTACTCCAAGTCCCAAGAAACCTATTGATATCTGTAAAATAACTGCACATATGGATAAAATTATTTTATTCCGAGACAACAGCTCATAATTTGCTTTTCTCAAAAACCATGTGTGAAATAATTGACTCAAACAGTTGATAAAAACAGTGATAGGAATAATCCATAAATACGGGTAAACCTGTTTCCCCAGAAATTCAATTAATACTTTGGATGGAATAATAAAATAAGAAATTATCAATGCTGAATTGATACAAAAATTCACAATTACAGAAAGGATCATTCCTTCATATGCTTTTTGATTATTTCGCTCAACAACAACAATATTATTGTAGTCCAAAAAAGCTACTCCCGTAAAAAGGGTTGCCAATGAATAAAAGACTGCATAAACCCCAAAATGTTCTGGCAAATAAATCCGTGCAACTAAGGGTGCTGAAATTAACGGAAAAATCTGGGAAATACTCGAGCCCGCGGTCAATATCCACAAATTCTTTATAATCGGCACATCTTTTTTTGGGGCAATTATTCTCTTCAAATTAGCTAACAACATTCCTTTATGCCTTATTCAATGGAAACTACAGTTTTACATTAAATTCCCTTTCCCAGATTGCAACACTAAAAAGGCGCCATATTATATCGGTACTTAGATTACTATCAATTTTATTTGTTATTGCCTTCAAAATCTCTGAATCTTTTATTACTGATAAAAAATACTCCCGATTCAATAACCAATCTCGCGGACTTTCAAAACCCCTTTTATTTTTTCTCCAACTTATTTCCGCTGGCAAATACTCTTCCGCAATTTTCCTTAATATAAATTTAGACCAGCCATCACTTATCTTGAAAGAGGGATTAATGGACAAAGCATTCTCGACAAATTGATAATCTAAAAAAGGCAATCTTGATTCAATGGAATGCGCCATTGAATTTTTGTCCTCGTATTTAAGTAACATAGGCAATTGTGAAACGGTAATTTCCAATTTTTGTAAATTGAATGGGGTTTCATAAGCCTTTGCCAAATCAAATAATATTTTAGCATTTATATTTTCAATATATTCTTTTTTAATAAAATTATATTTTTTCAACAATCGTTTTTTGCGCAATGTAGGAAAACTAAAATAAAAGTAGTACGCTACCACCGAACTAAATGTCAATCTAGATTTTTTGGCATACTTCAACATTTGAGAAATCGCACTAAAAATTGACTTGCCTTTTATTAGTAATGGAAAATACCGTTCATAACCAAGTAATGTTTCATCACCACCTTGACCATCCAACATAACTACACAGCCACGTTCTTTTGCTTTTTCAAAAACTGCATACTGCATAAATATTGATGGACCTCCATAAGGTTCTTCTTGAATTCGCGTAACCTTTTGAATATTCGTATAAAAATAATCTACTGACGGTTCAACAGTCAACAAATTTATTCCACTATTTTCTGCAACAATTCTAGCAAACTCACTTTCATCTGTAAAAACCTCTGTAGATTTCGCATGAATACCAAGAAAATCATTTCCCAATTCAAACTCCTTCGACGCAATAGCAGCTATTGACGAGCTATCTAAACCACCGCTCAAACAAGTTCCTACACTCACATCCGAACGTAGTCGAAGTTTCAAAGATCTAATTAAATCAGACTTGCAAAGTTTTATTGCTTGTTCTAAATTCAGTTTTCCAACTTCCTTATTAAGATTAAGTGTATAGTATCTATTAAATTTCATCTCATTATTTTCTAAAAAATAAATGAGATTATGAGCAGCTGGTAGTTTTTTTATTCCTGCAAAAAATGTTTCTTCCTTATTTTCTTCAATTTGCAGCACTAAAAAACTAAATAAGACATCTAGGTTAACTCTACAATCTGTCAAGTCTAATAACTGTTTGATCTCTGAACCAAAAGAAAAGCGTTGATCGTTATTAAAATAATAAAAGGGCTTTACACCAAAACGATCTCTGCTACAGAATAGGATGTTCTTTATTCTATCAAATATACAGAAAGCCCACATCCCATTGAATTTATTTACACAATTCGGCCCCCAATAATCGTATGCAGCAAGAATAACCTCCGTATCCGATTTGGTTTTAAATTCGTATTTCAATTCTTGTAATTCTGCCTTTACTTCTATATAATTATAAATTTCACCATTAAAAATAATAGAATATTTATCAGTATAATGCATGGGTTGATTTGCATCAACAGTAACATCAATAATGGCTAATCTTCGATGACCGAGTGCGAAATTTTTCTCGATTAGAAAACCCTCTCCATCTGGTCCCCTGTGCGCGATGATATCAGTGCGGATTTTGATTTCATCAAAATGTACCGCCGTTTTATCTTTATTGACTATACCCGCTATTCCACACATATATTAATACTATTAAAATTCAAGTAATATCTTTACCTCATCTTCCCAATTATATTTCGCTTGGGTGTTGATAACGGACTGTTTCATTCTGATAATTTCATCCTTGGTAATTTTAATTAGAAAATCAAGAAATTGACTTTCAGAACTTTTAATAATCCACCCTGTAGAGTGTTCTAAAACCTCAGTATTCACGCACAGTAAATTATCGGTAACCAGAATCGGAATTCCGCTATTCACATATTCAAAATACTTATTCGGTAAAGAATATTCATAGCTCTTGGATACCTTTTCAAATATTAACAATGCGCCAACATCTGCATCACTAGTATATGAACATATTTCCGAGGGATCTACAGCGGGTATATAGTGAATATTTTTATACCGTAAAGCAAGTGACTCAATCAAATAAACATCAGGACCATAACCCATAAATACTACATGTTTATTGGTATCGACTAAGTTTGTAAAAGATGTTGCTACATCAATAACTCCCCTTGAAGAGACAATCAAGCCTTGATAAATAAAAACAATATCTTTTTCTGTGAGATTAAGGAGATTTCTAAGTTTTTTTTCTTTACAAATTTCCTCATCAAATAATTCGGGAATATTACGAATTAATGAAACTTTGCTAATACCGTACGCATCGCAATACCAATCTTTAATTTTAGGACTGACAACGGTAGTGTGTTTAATGAATTTTATTGCAAACCATTCCAACTGTCTTAGACAAATATTAACGAACTTGCTGTTGCCAGTTTCCAAAGTTTCAAGTTCATGTGGCATGTAAATGATTGTGGATGAAATTACAAATTTGGCCCATAACGCTATTGGAAGCAATAACACATCATGACAATAAACAATTTCTGGCTTTTCCTTGACACATGCCCTAGATATAGCAAAATAATGTATTATCAAACTTACTAGAGTAATGGGTTTCGTTAAAAATTTAGGAGCTTTCTGCCACTTTTGTTTAAGTGTCATAATTCTCCTAATTTTCACAGATTCCGACCTTTCCTCTGTCAACTTTAGCTCTTTTTCCCAAAAACCTATTATAGTTAATTTTTCAATTCGCCCACTTTGTGTTAAATATTTGGTAATCTTGAATAGCCTAGTGGTATTATAAACCGCATTGGCAACCAATGAAACCGCCGTTTTGTTAGTTAACATAGTTAAAGTGTTACGTTATAATACTTCTCCCATGCAGCAATACTTGCAAACCTCCATGCCAATTGCCGATCAGATGGCATTTTTCCGCCAAGCATGTCATTAACAATCGTTGATTCACGAATAAGCTGTTCAGATTCATCAATGTATTGTTTCCAAAATATGTTGGGGGCTTCAAATCCTATCTTTTCTTTTCTATTTATTACATTTTCAGGTATGATTCCCTCTACTGCATCTCTTAAAATATGCTTTGTCTCATTAATTTTCAATTTGTAATTCACTGGTAATGAAAGTGAATATTCAACCAATTTATGATCCAAAAATGGCAACCTAGATTCAATTCCGTGATACATAGAATTTCTATCTTCATACCTAAGCAATCTCTGAATTGAATATTCCATTTCGAATTTCTGAAATGTGTACGCATTCTTACAATTTTTCATGGCTTCATTGATAATGAGCCCAAAATCAATTCTATTATAATAATTACTTTTTAGGAAACCAAATTTCTTTTTATGAAGCATTTTCTTTACACTACTATTTATTCCTCTCAGCAAATAAGCAAACTTAATATTCAACTTGAAAAGTGTGTTTTTATTCAGTTTTAATTGCTTTACTAAATACCTCAATCCGGGTATATTAGAAAAATACATGTTGAAATATGAATCATAGCCAATTAAAGCCTCGTCTCCCCCCTGTCCATCTAACATAACTGTAATATTTCTTTTCGCAGCCTCTTCAAATACAACGTACTGCATTAAAACTGATGGTCCGCCGAAAGGTTCATCTTGACTCTTGATTACATTTTCTAAAATTTGATTAAAAAATAGCTTATTCGGCTCAACAATGAATAAATCTACATTTGATTGGTCTGCAACTGCTTTAGCGTAATAACTCTCATCGCTGTCTATTTCTGAGGATTTGGCGTGAATCGCAGAAATAACCCTCCCCGAATCATTGAAATATTCAATAGCAGCAATGCCTGTTATTGCAGAGCTATCTATTCCACCACTTAAACAGGAACCTACTTGCACATCTGACCGAAGTCTAATTTTAATCGAACTCGTTAATAACGCTTTATATTCTCGCAGACAAGTTTCATAGTCCTGTGGCACGGTAATTTTTTCAATCTTATAATATTGCCAAGTAATAAATTGATACGTACTTAGATCAATTTCAAGATTATGAGCTGGCTGCAGCCTGTAAATACCCTCAAAAAAAGTTTCGCGACCCATTTCATATGCGCCAACAATGAATTCAGCCAGTATTTTCTTGTTAGCTTTAACTTCATTAAAAAGCGTTAATATCTGTTTAATTTCTGATGCAAATAAAAATTTATTTTCATCGTTGAAAAAATAAAATGGTTTTATGCCGAATCTATCTCTGCTACAAAAAAAAATCTCCTTTTCTTCGTCGTAAATACAAAATGCCCACATCCCATTAAAGTAATTTGGGCAATCAGAACCCCACTCTCTGTATGCGGCCAATACGACTTCTGTGTCTGACTCTGTTTTAAAAGTATAACCTAATTCCATCAATTGTTCCTTTAACTCCAGGTAATTAAAGATCTCACCATTTAAGATAATGGTCAGACCATACATCTGCATTGGTTGATTTGAAAGCGTTGAAATGTCTATAATCGCCAACCTTCGATGAGCCAAAGCAAAATTATTTTTAATAAAATAATTTTCACCATCGGGTCCACGATGACTAGCAGCATTATTCATCATTTCAATCACATCTTTGTTGATTGGTTTATTATTTTTATCGATTATACCCGCTATTCCGCACATTTTATGGCGTTATTCATTAAAAGCATGAGACAAAACTTCATATTCAGGGTAGGTAATTAATACAGCTTTGTGTTTCCCCTGATAAACAAAAAATGCACCGGCTGCTACGGCGGAGGCTTTGCAGTCTTTTACTGCTCTTACAAAATCAGAAATACTTCTAGCCCCGCCACTGGCTACAATCGGAATATTTACGGATTGGGATACTGCATTTATTAAAGAAAAATCGTATCCAGAAAGTGTGCCGTCATTATCTATAGAATTCAACAAGATTTCGCCAGCACCCAATCGTTCAACTTCTTTAGCCCAGTCAATAGGATCTAAACTTGTCTTTTCTTCTCCATCATTTATATAAACTCTATATTTTCCAAAGACATTTTTTTTTACATCAATTGATACTATGATTGTTGAACTTCCAAATATTTTTGTTGCTTCATGGACAAGTTTTGGATTTCTAACAGCCTCGGTGTTAATAGATATTTTTTCTACACCAACATTTAATATTTCACGTATCATTTCGGTGTTCTTGACTCCACCACCATATGATAAAGGCATAAAACACTCACTTGCAATATCTCTAATTATCAACAAATTAGGCTCTTTTCTTTCTTTTGAAGCAGTTATATCTAAAAAAATTAATTCATCAACTTCCTTGTCGTTGAAAATTTTTATTGCATTTACCGGATCACCAATATATCTCGGTGTTTTAAAATGCTCTGTTTTAAACAATCCGTTATTCTTCAATAACAAAACAGGAATTACTCTAGGAAGACCTTTCATGTGTCAATAATTGGTTACAAAATTCTGATATAATTTCATCCCAAATTTATGGCTTTTTTCAGGATGAAATTGTACACCTACAATATTATCATGTTCAAGCCCAACTTCATATTCATAACCATATTTCGCAATCATACTGACATCCTCAGCTTTATTTGATTTTAAATGATAACGATGAACAAAATAAAATCTAGAGGTTGAAGGCAATCCTTCAAAAAGTGGACTTTCTTTGATGAAACTAACCTCTTGCCAACCCATATTGGGTAACACAAATTTTCCATCTATTTCGTCAAAGTTAAAATTCACAGTTTTCGCATCAAACCATCCAAAGCCCTTCTCAACTCCTTCCTCACTACAACAAGTCATTAGTTGTACACCTAAACAAACACCAAGGATAGGCACTTTTTCGATTAAAACCTTTTTGTTCAACAATTCTACGAGACCTAAACTATCTAAATTCTTCATGCCTGTATCAAATGCACCGACCCCAGGAAAGACAAGTTTACTCGCTTGTTCTATTTTATCAAATTCTGATGTAATAATCGACTTAGCACCTATTTTACGGAACATATTTTGAATTGAACCAAGATTACCTAAGCCGTAGTCAATAATTGTAATCATGCTTATTTTTCTTTCTTACTAATAAAAAGTTTCTTGCCTTACTTAAAAATCTAATTGCCGCACTTAACCTTTTCTCAAGTTTTTCCGCGTTTGGATAATCCTTGTAAGTTTTGGGTGGTTCTGCCATTATTTGATAGTATTCATCAAGCGAAATTCCTAGTTTTTTTACAAAATATGTTGTATCTTCTTCTAGTTCTACAGGGTCGTAAAGAGGCTTATTTAATTCCTGTATCGCTTCGTCACGCGTCATTTGACCCGAAACAATTAAACTAGATAAATGAGCTTTTCTTTTGTCATATCCAAATTTCTTAGGCAGGTAATGTGCCTGAAAGAATTTTGTAAACTTTGATTCATAGTGTTTCCCGCCATAATCGCGCCATCCAAATTCCTCCATTAAAAACCTTTTAGAATCTTCTTTATTATAATCTATTAATTCTAATGGAGTAATAGTTTGCATTTTTAAAAAGTATGGATAATAAAAAAACTTTTTAAATAACGTATATACTGGATAACTCTTTAACCTGACCTTGCCAAACCTCTTGTGTATACCCAGAAGATGTTTAGCATCACTTGATGAATAACCCCACGAATCAGGTAAAATCGATTCAGTTGACATATTGCTGCCATTCATGATATACTTTATCCCATATTTTCTTGCTTCTTGTAGTAGGCTAGCTATGAAAACATGATCCTGTGGCACATCTAAGTTGGCCACAGAGGCTTTAAAAAACGACAATTGTAAATCTCTAATTTCTTCCCAATCAATCACCAAAGTGTGAAGATCTAAATTTAGTTTTTGAATAATTCTTTGAATGTTATTTACTGCTAATTCTGAATTCCATCCGGTGTCTACATGTATAGCCAATGCTCTTAAACCAAGTATTTTGGTAATATACCAAGCCATATAGGAGCTGTCTACTCCACCGCTAAGTCCCATGATACAATCATACTCCTTTCCTTTGCCGTCAATCTTAAGCTTATCAACGATTCTATTAATTTTTATCTTTTTCTCATCTTCTGTTAATTTTTCGGCTAACCTATAGTTCTCGTATTTTCGAACATGGTTACAGACTCCCTCCTCATCAAATTGTATCCATGGATCGGTAGTATCCATAACTGTTTTCGTACACATCTGATAAGGATGCTTGTGTAATAAAAATGTATAAGGATTATTTTCTACGAGGTGATCAATATTACTTTTCATAAATTGTTGAACTAGTTAGTAAAAATTACTTTTTCTCGTTATTTAATAAATTTTATAGTTATGCCCAATCCTTATTTACTAATTTTGCATTATTATTAAAACTAAAATTTAATAAGGGAAACAAGGAAATTACAATGAAAACACGAGATGAAAAAATAGAATTTGAGCTTGAAAAGTATAATAGCAAAAACATTACGTACCAGTAAAACAGACTAGAAAATAATTGTCGCCTTCTAAAGAACAAATAAAAGATATAAATTGTAAACCAAATAGTTAGAACAAAACCGACAATTCCTCCATACAATAGAGAAGAAATCCAAACATTGTGAGGATGATCGAATTCTGCATCGTGAAATTTTCTTCCAAAAAATTCCATATAAGTGAATCCATCACCAAATAACTTTGCATGCGTTGGCTGATCCTGGAAATATTCTATTGCATAAGACCAACGATTCGTTCTAGTATCATTCTCAGTCGAAGTTATTGATGTTACAGACTCCAACCTACCAAGGAGCCGAGCAACTTCTGTACTTGATTCAGAAAGCTTCCTAAATTCCACTCTTGCCAATGTAAAAAACAATACAATTAATACTAATACCAAAATCCAAGGCAACTTAATTAAACGATCCTTAAATTTTGAGCCAGTATTCTTCATTTTTTCCCATGACGCTCGCCTTGTTGACCAAATCATTAAAATTAAAATCAATAGAGCCCCAATAATTAACCCCCTTCTTGAGGAACTCAACATAGCTGACAATAGAATTAATAAAATTGATGCTGCATAGGAAATTTTTAATAATATACTGTTTGTTCGTTTGTATAAGTAAATCCCTGAGAAAGCACCACAAAACAAACCAATAGAGTATACATTGTAATCAGAGTTCAAAGAAGACCCAAGTAGAGGCGACACTGTTCCATCAGGCATATTTATTTGCAAAAAAGGTAAAAAGACACCTGTTGTGGTTAAATAAAGCTTGTACAATCCAAATGAGGCAGAGAGTGTAATAAATAAGAAACTAGATTTGAACAGTATGTGCTTAAACTTGTTAAAATCATGTTCAGACCTAATAGAAAAATTCATAATGCACATAAATCCAAACCACCAAATTAGATTGAATAAATTACCTAAAACAATTGAGTTGTACAAAAAAAATAAACTATAAATAGAATATACAGCAGCTGGCAATATAAAAAATATTGACCTATTTATAATTCTTACGCCAGATCCAACAATATTTATCAAAAGTAAAAATTGCAAAAACCTAACCACATAAAGCTCTAAAACTGCCGCTACAGACATCTCAGCAACAAGTAACGAAACCAGTAAACTACCATAAATTATATTAAAATCCCTCAATTTCAATATCTAACTAGTATTTATTCTTATATATCCTCTCAATAATATCGACCACTTTCATACCTTCTAATGCATTAGTTGTAATACTTTCATTTCCCGCTAATACATTAGCAATGTTTTCATACACATAATGATGATTAGCTGCAGAACCTTTGTATGGTCCATAATCATTTGGAGGGTTACTTGCAGCTAATGTTGGCAAATTATATCCATCAATGTGACAATATTCTACTTCATTCATATATTGGCCACCCACTTTTACCGAACCCTTTTCTGCAATTATTGTTATGGAGCTTTCTAAATTTTTATCCCATACTGATGTTGAATAATTCAGACATCCCATACCACCTTCAACAAAATCAAATGACACAAAACCCGAATCCTCAAAATCAGTACTATCTTGATGGTTGAAATCATTTAATCGAACTTGTATATTATTAATGTCTCCAAAAAACCAATACATTAAATCAATAAAGTGAGAAAATTGAGTAAATAAAGTTCCTCCATCAAGATCCTTACTACCGTGCCAAGTAGTCGTTTTTCCTGTTATTACTTCCGGTTTATAATAGCGGTCATCTCGATTCCAATAACAATTGATTTGTACCATGAAAATTTTCCCAAGAATACCTTGTTCTAAAACTTCTTTTAACCAAATTGACGGTGGAGAATACCTGTTTTGCATCACACAAAATACTTGTTTGTGTTTTTGAAGTGACTTAAAAATAATCTGTTCACATCCAGCCTTGGTTAATGCCATGGGTTTTTCAACAACTACATGCCAGTTGTTTTCTAATACTTTAAGCGCCTGTTCTTGATGACAACCATTTGGCGATGCAATGGCAACTGCATCAATATCTATCCCTGAGTCTATCAATGCTTCTAATGAGTTAAAAAACTTAACTCCGGTGAAATCTTCTAAAGACAACACTGCTCTTGGTCTGACATCGCATAACGCAACTAAATCAAATTTGGCATTACTCGAAATCATACTAGCGTGACGTTTACCAATATGCCCACAACCTACTACGGCAAATTTTATTTTTTCATTTCCCATATTTATTTTATTCTTACTATATTATTGTCATTCAATAGATACTCCTGTTTACTTTCCTCACAAACCGCTATTCCAATTTCATTAAAGACCAATCGATGCCCATATTCTCCTACCCAACCAATTTGTTTAGCTGGGTTGCCAACTACAAGAGCAAAAGGAGGAACATCTTTCGTCACAACAGCACCAGCACCTATAAATGCATATGCTCCTACATCATGCCCACAGACTATTGTGGCATTTGCACCAATGCTAGCTCCTTTGCCAACATGTGTTTTCGCATATTGATCTCTTCGATTAATGGCACTTCTTGGATTGATCACATTTGTAAATACCATTGAAGGCCCCAAAAAAACATCATCATCACAGGTTACTCCTGTATAAATTGAAACATTGTTTTGTACTTTGACATTTTTGCCCAAAACAACATCAGGTGAAATCACCACATTCTGCCCAATATTACAATTCTCTCCAATTACGCAATTGGCCATTATATGACTGAAATGCCAAATTTTGGTGCGGCTGCCAATATTACAGCCAATGTCTAAAATGGCGGTTTCATGCACAAAAAAATCACTCATGTTAATTATGAAAAAATGATCGAATATTACTGCTCACCCATTGCAACTGATCAGCATTCAACTCAGTATGTATCGGCAAAGAAAGAACTTCATTACACAATAATTCAGATGTCTCTAACTGAAAACCATCATGAACAAATTGTTGAAATGCCTCTTGTCTATATAACGGCATTGGATAATAAATCATGCTTGGTATCCCTTTCTTAGACAAAAATTCTTGTAATTCATCGCGCCTACCGTTTTTTACTTTTAACGTATATTGATGAAAAACATGTGTACTGTTTGTTTTTCTTAATGGTAACTGTAGTCCTTCAATATCCATAAATGCGTTATCATAAAAATCAGCTACGGCGTTCCGCGCTTTGCTGTATGAATCCAAGTAGTTTAACTTTATTTTCAATATAGCAGCTTGTATGGTATCCAACCGTGAATTACAACCTAATACTTTGTGGTAGTACTTTTTTTCTTGAC
>JACCDH011076859.1_pt1 | contig 18560 bp, 16 predicted proteins | sample 7442481 | NCBI WGS metagenome assembly JACCDH01 (sample SAMN15323433, study PRJNA562643) | freshwater metagenome | isolation source: river surface water | place: USA:Blue River Watershed | collected 2017-08-15 | reverse complement strand
GATGATGCCGACCTCGGTCGTGCCACCACCGATATCGACAACCATCGAACCAGTCGCCTCGGAAACAGGAAGACCGGCACCAATCGCAGCGGCCATCGGCTCTTCGATCAGGAATACTTGCGAAGCGCCGGCGCCGAGCGCAGATTCGCGAATCGCGCGACGCTCGACCTGGGTCGATCCGCACGGGACGCAAATGATGATGCGCGGCGATGGTTTGAACAGCTTGGTGTCATGCACCATGCGAATGAATTGCTTGAGCATTTGCTCGGTGACGGTGAAGTCGGCAATCACGCCATCCTTCATCGGACGGATGGCCTCGATATTGCCCGGCACTTTGCCCAGCATTTGCTTTGCTTCCTTACCGACGGCCTGAATGTTTTTCTTGGCATTCGGTCCGCCCTGCTGGCGAATCGCGACCACGGAAGGCTCGTCGAGCACGATGCCGAGGCCGCGAACATAGATCAGCGTGTTGGCGGTGCCAAGGTCGATCGCCAGATCGTTGGAAAAATAACTGCGAAGGAATGCAAACATGAAATCTTGTCCTCAAGCGCCAGAACGGGGCGCGTCCGGGCAAAAAAATTGCTGAAGTGGACCAAAAATGTGCGCCGCGCGGAGAGCGGCTGCAGCGGCCATTAACCTGACATTCTACCTTATAATTCCGGCTGAATTGGCTGACAGAAACGCGAAAAATTCGTTACTCTGGTCCTTTCTCCGGCGAAAACACATGCATTGCATTGTTTGCCATTTTTAAAATCGTTAGCCCTGACGCGCCGCCCGGCGATCTTCCATGTCCCTGTCACTCACCGATATTGCGCGCCTGTCCAAACTGGCGCAGCTCAATCTCGACGACCAGCAGTCTGCCGACGCGCTGGACAAGCTCAACAGCATTTTTGCGCTGGTCGAACAAATGAAGTCCGTTGACACCACGGGCGTTGAACCCTTGTCGCATCCGATCGCGGCATGGCAAAACGATCTTTCGATGCGCCTGCGCGACGATACCGTCAGCGAATCCGATCAGCGCGATGCCTACCAGAAGCCGGCCCCCCTGACCCAGGACGGCCTGTATCTGGTCCCGAAAGTCATCGAATAGCGGCCTTTTGCCGGCTTTTGCCGCCCGGCTTTTATCGCCGCCCTCCGAATCCAGCGCACTATTGACTCATGCCCAACCAGACCCTCAAAGCACTGTCCGAGCAACTCAGTCAACGTAAAATTTCCGCAACTGAGCTTGCCAGCGACTATTTATCCCGCATCGCCGCCAGCGACCTGAATGCATTCACCAGCGTTATCCCCGATTTGACGCTCGCCCAGGCCAAAGCCGCCGATGCCCGCATTGCCAGCGGAAACGCTTCCCTGTTAACGGGTGTGCCGATCGCGCACAAAGACATTTTTGTAACCGAAGGCTGGCCTTCGACCGCCGGATCAAAGATGCTTTCCGGCTACATCAGCCCGTTTGATGCAACGGTGGTGAAACAGTTCCTCACAGCAGGCATGGTCAACCTCGGCAAGTTGAATTGTGATGAATTCGCCATGGGTTCATCGAATGAAAATTCATTCTTCGGCCCGGTCAAAAACCCCTGGGACAAAACCGCCGTGCCGGGCGGCTCTTCGGGCGGCTCGGCGGCCGCCGTCGCCGGTGGCCTCACACCTGCCGCTACCGGCACTGATACCGGCGGCTCAATCCGTCAGCCCGCCGCTTTGTGTGGCATCACGGGCATCAAACCGACCTATGGCCGGGTGTCACGTTACGGAATGATTGCGTTCGCGTCATCACTGGATCAGGGTGGCCCGATGGCATGGACCGCGGAAGACTGCGCGATGCTGCTGACGGCGATGGCCGGGTTCGATCCGCGCGACGCAACCAGTCTGGAACGCGAGCCGGAAGATTTTTCGCGTCATCTGAATGACAGCCTCAAGGGACTGAAAATCGGGGTACCTAAAGAATATTTCGGCGAAGGGCTCGCCGACGATGTCGAGCAGGCCGTACGAAATGCACTCAAAGAATACGAGAAGCTCGGCGCAACACTGGTCGAGATCTCGCTGCCAAAAACATCACTGTCAATCCCGGTGTATTACGTGATCGCACCAGCCGAAGCCTCATCGAATCTGTCGCGCTTTGATGGCGTGCGTTACGGTTTTAGGGCAGCGGATTACAGCGATCTGTCCGATATGTACCGCAAAACCCGCGCCGAGGGCTTTGGCAGCGAAGTCAAACGCCGCATTCTGGTCGGCGCCTATGTCCTCTCGCATGGCTACTATGACGCTTACTATTTACAGGCACAAAAAATTCGTCGCCTGATCGCGCAAGATTTTCAGCAGGCATTCACACAATGCGATGTGATCATGGGGCCGGTTGCACCGACCGTCGCCTGGGATCTCGGATCGAAAGCAAATGACCCCGTTGCCAATTATCTGGCTGACATTTACACGCTGTCGACCAGCCTCGCGGGCTTGCCCGGCATGTCGATTCCGGTTGGCTTCGGACAAGGCGACAAAAATGCAAAACGTCCGGTCGGTCTCCAGTTGATCGGCAATTATTTCGGCGAAGCGAAACTGCTCAATATCGCGCATCAGTTTCAACAGGCGACTGACTGGCACCAGCGGCGGCCGGGATAACGCGCCTAGACCGCACAGAACGCTCAGAACGCTCAGAACCAAAAGGACACATCATGCAATGGGAAGTGGTGATCGGGCTGGAAACCCACACGCAGCTCACAACAGCCTCCAAGATTTTCAGCGGTGCGCCCACCACCTTTGGCGCAGCACCCAATACGCAAGCCTGTCCGGTGGATCTGGCCTTGCCGGGCGTACTGCCGGTATTGAACCGTGGCGCGGTCGAGCGTGCGATTCAGTTCGGTCTGGCCATTGGTGCAACGATTGCGCCGACATCGGTGTTCGCCCGTAAAAATTATTTCTATCCCGATCTACCCAAGGGCTATCAGATCAGCCAGTTTGAAATTCCAGTGGTTCAGGGTGGCAGCCTGTCGTTCGTTGTCGAGAAAGACGGCAAACCGGAACTGAAAACGGTGCACCTGACCCGGGCGCACCTCGAAGAAGATGCGGGCAAATCCCTGCACGAAGACTATCAGGGCATGACCGGCATTGACCTTAATCGCGCCGGCACACCCTTGCTGGAAATCGTCACCGAACCCGAGATGCGCAGCGCCGCTGAAGCGGTCGCGTATGCGAAATCACTGCATGCACTGGTGATGTGGCTCGGTATCTGCGACGGTAATATGCAAGAGGGCTCTTTCCGCTGTGACGCAAATGTCTCAGTGCGCCCGGTCGGCCAGAAAGAATTCGGCACGCGCTGCGAAATCAAGAACCTGAACTCCTTCCGCTTTCTGGAAGAGGCGATCAATTACGAAGTCCGGCGTCAGATCGAACTGATCGAAGATGGCGGCACCGTCGTTCAGGAAACGCGTCTGTACGACCCGGACAAAAAAGAAACCCGCTCGATGCGCAGCAAGGAAGATGCGATGGACTATCGCTACTTCCCGGACCCGGATTTGCCGCCGCTGGTGATTGCGCAGGCATGGATAGACCGAGTGAAAGCTTCGCTACCCGAGTTGCCGGGTGCGATGCGCGAGCGTTTTATCCACGACTATCAGCTCTCCGAATACGATGCGATGGTGCTGACGCAATCAAAAGCGATGGCCGCCTATTTTGAAGCGGTGGTTGCAAGCACGGGGCGCGAGCAAGCCAAGCCTGCAGCCAACTGGCTGATGGGCGATGTCGCATCAACCCTTAATCGCGAGGGCATCGAGATCAGTGATTCACCCGTCCGCGCGGAGCAACTGTCATTGCTGCTCAAGCGCATCGCAGACGGCACGATCTCGAACAAGATTGCCAAAGAAGTGTTCGCGGCGATGTGGGAGGCAAAGTCGACATCTTCAGCACTTGCTGACGAAATCATCGAATCCAAAGGTCTGAAACAAATCTCCGACACCGGTGCACTCGAAAAAATCGTCGATGAAGTACTGGCTGCCAATGCCAAATCGGTCGAAGAATACAGAGCAGGCAAGGAAAAAGCCTTCAACGCACTGATTGGTCAGGCGATGAAAGCAAGCAAGGGCAAGGCCAATCCGGCGCAGCTGACCGAGCTGTTGAAGCAGAAGCTGGGCTGAGCCTCCTTCGGAGTCAGAGAGGGGCGGTCAATGCCGCCCCTTTTTATTTTTGGCGGCACACATCAAGCCACACCATAACGCTGCCTGTAGGCCTCGACCGGCGCTTTGAACTGCGCCAGCTCTGTGCTTGCGCCCGGGCCGGACAAATAAGCAAACAAGTCGTTCAGGTTAGCGATGGGTATCACCGGCATGCCGAACTTCTGCTCGACTTCCTGTACTGCCGACAGTTGCGACAGCGCGCCTTCAGCACCACTCTTTTCCATTCGGTCCAAGGCAATCAGCACCGCGCACGGTGTCGCACCTTGTGAGCGGATCATCTCGACGGACTCGCGCACTGAGGTACCCGCCGAAATCACATCGTCAATGATCACCACACGACCTGCCAGCTTCGCGCCGACGATCGTGCCGCCTTCACCATGGTCTTTAGCTTCCTTGCGGTTGTAGGCAAACGATGTGTTGTGACCTTTGAGCGCCAGAGCGACAGCGGTGGCCGAAGCCAACGTGATGCCCTTGTACGCGGGCCCGAACAGCATGTCGAAACCGATTCCGGAATCCAGCAGCGTCTGCGCGTAAAAGTCAGCCAGCTTGCCAAGGCGCTCACCATCGCTGAACAAGCCGGCATTGAAGAAGTAAGGCGACAGACGCCCGGCCTTGGTCGTGAATTCGCCGAAGCGCAGGACGCCGGCGTGAACGGAAAATTCGATGAATTGCTGGCGGAGCTTGCTCACTCAATCACCTTGGAAATTGACAGGGTAAGGCCGCATTTTAACGCGCGGCAGGCGTTCGGCCTGATCGGTTATCCTTGCCGTAATAACGCGAGGCCTTTTATAAAAAACTCATCATGAAAATCATCTCAGCCAATCTCAACGGCATCCGTTCTGCCGCCAAAAAGAATTTCTTCGAATGGATGCAGAAGCAGGAGGCCGATTTCATCTGCGTTCAAGAGCTCAAAGCACAAGAGGCCGACATGACCGAAGCCTTTCTGTCGCCGCACGGCTATCACGGCCACTTTCATTACGCTGAAAAGAAAGGCTATTCGGGTACCGGCGTCTATTCACGACAAAAACCCGACTCCGCAACGATAGGTTTTGGTAATACCGAATTTGATGCCGAGGGTCGCTGTGTGCAGGTGGATATTGGCAAGCTGTCGGTGATCTCGCTGTACTGCCCCTCCGGCTCATCGAGCGATGAGCGTCAGCAGGCGAAATTTCGTTTCATGGCGGCGTACATGCCGCATCTGGTGAAGCTGCGCCAATCAGGCCGTGAAGTCGTGATCTGCGGCGACTGGAATATCGCGCACAAGGAAATCGATCTGAAGAACTGGAAGAGCAACCAGAAAAATTCCGGCTTCCTGCCTGAAGAACGTGCTTGGATGACGACCCTTTTCGACGAAGCCGGCTGGTGTGATGTGTACCGGTTGCTGCACCCCGACACCACCGGTGAAGCCTATACCTGGTGGAGCAACCGGGGGCAGGCGTGGGCAAATAATGTGGGTTGGCGCATCGATTATCACGTCGCCACACCGGGCATTGCGGCCACGGCGAAAAGCGCGGCGGTGTACAAGGATGAGCGGTTTTCAGATCATGCGCCGCTGATCATTGATTATCTGTACGACTGAACGCCGCTAGGCACACGCTTTTTCAGTTTTCACGCCAATGCTCGTCGGGCATTGCGCGTTTCATGAATTCGTCAAACAACGGAACCGTGAATGCTGTGTCGCCATGATTGGGGCTCCAGATCATCCCCTTGTGGATTAGGCTACTGCGGGTGGGTGCCAAGGCACTTACCTTGCGTAACAACGTGTCGGCAATATCTCCAGAACGGTGAGGCCCTGCCCCCAACTCTGCCATCGCTCGCAGATAACGCTTCTCAAGCGGTGTCATCCGATCGAAACGAACACGGAAAAAACTTTCATCCAATTCGGCAATGGTGCGTACGGATGCATCAGATACGTCTTGTGAGGTAATGGGACTGTGCTCTGCGTGATCCCATGCTTGCTTTGCCCATTCCTGAATGAAGTAGGGATAGCCCTTGGTGCGATCAAAAATTTGTTCCAGAGCAGACTGTTCGAACTCAACTTGACGCGCATTGGCCGGCTTGGTTATCGCGTCGAAGGCTTCTGAACGTTTGAGCGGACCGACTTCCGGGAAGTCAAACAAACGCTCCGCATACGATTTTGCGCGACCTGCACGTCCACGTAATTGGGGCAGGCCTGCTCCCACCATTGCGATGGGCAGCTTCTGTTGTGCGCAGCGATGTAACGCCGCTATAAGCGCTGCTAACTGATCTTCTTCGATATATTGCAATTCATCGACAAACAAAATGAGCGCCGTGTCAGCGTTTGCGGCAGTGCGACCCACTTGCTCCAGTAATGCAGCGAGATCCCCCTCGAGTTCCCCATTGTCTGCGAGTCCAGGTTCAGGGTCAGCGTCAATACCCACCTCGATATCCTGGTATCGCACGCGCAATGAACGCACAAACCCCGCCAATGCAGACAGACCTCGTTGAGCCAATTGCTTTGCGGACTCGACACGGCTCAACCTGATGAGAGCCAACCTCAGTTGAGGGGCCAATAAGGCAGGCAAAGAGCGGTCTTCTGGTGTTTCCAGTCGCAGGGTATGCAAGCCGGCCCGCTCAGCATCATTGCGCATCTGGTCTAACAACACGGTTTTACCCACACCACGCAAGCCCACCATCAGAACACTCTTCGCGGGGTTACCAATACGGACGCGCTGAGCAGCGATGCGTACACGCTCTCTCAACTCATCGCGACCCGCCAATTCAGGCGGCGGCGTCCCAGCTCCGGGTGAATAAGGGTTTGATATCGGGTCCATTTATATAAATATTACATAAGTTATCGAATATCCCTAACTTAGCTAATTTATGCATATTACGCTTGAAAACCGCATCTTTGCACACTCGTAACCGCGCCCCTCATGAGTCGTCAAAAAAATTGCGTGGAAAACAACGAATCTTGGGATCGCCCGGAGGAAAAACCAGAAAAGGGGCAACTCAGAGGTTTTTTCACTTACCCAAAGAACCAGTAACAAACCCCAATCGACGCCAGCACCCCCGCCAGATCGGCAAACAGCGCACACCCCACTGCATGCCGGACCCGCTGTATGCCGACCGAACCAAAGTAGACCGCCAGTACATAAAACGTGGTCTCGGTGCTGCCCTGCATCGTTGCCGCCAGCAGCGCAGGGAAGCTGTCGACACCCTGCGTGTTCATGGTTTCGATGAGCATGGCGCGGGCGGCGCTTCCTGAAAACGGCTTGACCAGTGCGGTGGGTAGCGCATCGACGAACCGGGCATCCCAGCCGGCCCAGAGCACCATGTCACGAATCCCGGTCAAAAGCAGATCCAATGCACCCGAGGCACGCAGGACGCCGACGGCACACAGCATCGCAACTAAATAGGGCAGCAAATTTTTCGCGACCTCGAAACCTTCGCGCGCACCTTCGATGAAGGCTTCATAAACTGCAACCTTGCGCAGCATGCCGGCGACCAGAAACAAGAGGATCAGCCCAAACAGGACCACGTTTCCAAGCACGGACGAAAGACTGGCCAGTGCCACCGACGACAGCGTCGACAACAGCGCAATGAAACTGCCGAGCAGGAGTGCTGTACCCAATAGCCAGCCCAGCACCACAGGATCGCGCCAGCGTAAACGCTGCATGAAGACCACCGCAAAAAATCCGGCGAGTGTGGAGGCTGTCGTTGCAAGCAAGATGGGCAGGAAGACCAGCGTCGGATCGGTCGCACCCTGCTGCGCGCGATACATGAGAATCGAAACCGGCAACAGCGTCAGCGATGAGGCGTTCAGCACCAGAAAAAGAATTTGCGCATTGCTGGCACGCTCGGGTTCGGGATTGAGCGATTGCAGCTCGCGCATCGCTTTCAGGCCTATCGGTGTAGCGGCATTGTCAAGACCGAGCGCGTTGGCGGTGAAGTTCATCGTGATCAGCCCCAGCGCCGGATGACCCCTCGGCACTTCGGGCATCAGGCGCGCAAACAGCGGCGATAGCCAACGGGCGAGTCGTTCGACCAGCCCGGCTTTTTCAGCAATGTGCAGAAAACCCAGCCAGAGTGTGAGCGTGCCAAACAGCAGAATCATGACCTCGACTGACAGCTTTGCCATCGCGAACAGACTATCCACCATCACGGCAAAAACTGCGGGGTCACCCACAATCAGCCAGCGCCAGAGCGCGCTGGCGGCGGCCAGAACAAAGAAGCTTAGCCAGAGAACATTGAGCATCGTGGCCTCGCGATAATCCGGCTCAGCCGGTCACGCCCTTTGCTTCTTTTTTATCGTCCGCATCAGCGGACGCATTCCAGGGCGCGATCTTGGGCAAGAGCAGCATGCCCGGTAAGGCCAGCGCAAAGCAAATCAGGAAGAATTCGAACCAGCCGGTGTGCGCGACGATAAAACCGGTGAGAGCGTTGAAGAAAGTGCGCGGTACTGCCGCTAGGCTGGTGAAAAGTGCAAACTGCGTGGCGGTATAACGTGAATCAGTCGCCGTTGCGATATAGGCGGTGAAGGCGGCGGTGCCTAAGCCAACGGCAAAAGCTTCCATGCCAATCACCAGCCCGAGCATGAACGTGTCAGGCGTAACATTGACAACGCCAGAAGCGCTGGTACCCGTATAGGCCAGCAAAGCGAAACCCAGAATCGCGACAGCCTGCAGCACACCGAAAATCCAGAGGCCGCGATTGACACCGGTTTTCTCCAACCACACTGCGCCCAGAATGCCGCCGGCAAGGCTGGCCCACAAGCCGGCGTTTTTAGCGACCAGACCAATCTGTGTGCGCGAAAAACCCAGATCCATGTAAAACGGTGTCGCCAGCGCGGTGGCCATCGAGTCGCCGAGCTTGTAGAGAAAAATGAAGGCCAGGATCATTGCTGCATGCGACCAGCCGCTGCGTTCGATGAATTCTTTGAACGGCAGCACAACCGCCTCGCGTAATGTGCGCGGCGGCTCACCGTAAATTTTAGGTTCACTGATCAGCAGCGTAGTCAGCACGCCGGGAAGCATGAACAGTGCCGTGATCGAAAACACCAGCTGCCAGCTAAGGAAGTCGGACAGAATCAGCGACAGCGAGCCCGGTATCAGGGTCGACATGTTGTACGCATTCACGAACAACGCCGTACCGGAACCCTGCTCGCGATCAGACAACATCTCGCGGCGATACGCATCAATCACGATGTCCTGACTGGCCGACAGAAAAGCGACCAGCCCAGCCAGAAAGACAATGACCGGCAGCTCCGTCAGCGGTGAATAAAAACCCATGCTGCCGATAGTGGCCAGCAAGGCCAGCTGCGTAAAAAACATCCAGCCGCGCCGTCGACCGAGCATCGGAAAACGGAAGCGATCCATCAGCGGCGACCAGAGGAATTTCCAGGTGTAGGGGAAGCCGACAAGTGCAAACAATCCGATGGATTTCAGATCAACCTGCTCGGCCCTCAGCCAGGCAGAGAGCAGGTTATACAAAATGAACAGCGGCAGCCCGGAGGTAAACCCGAGCATCACGCAAATGAGCATGTGCCGGCTGAAGTAATGCCGCCAGCCGCGAGTCTGCGCCTGCCCGGCGGCAGAAGTATCCTGAGTCATGCGTCGTCTTTAAAAGGAGAGCTGCAGCGTCCGTGGGGACAAAATTATCGTTTGCGAAGACGGAAAACAGCCAGACTGCCGCGCCAGTTGGAGAGGAAGGTCACCGGCGTGCCGTCATCGCGCAGTGCGACGCATTCGAGTACTTCGAGACCAACTTCTTCGGCAAGTTCCTCAAAATCACTAATGGTCGCGCAGCGCAGATTGGGTGTGTCGTACCACTGGTAGGGCAGGCTCTCGGAGACCGGCATGCGGCCGGTCAGCAGCGCCAGTCGGTGCGGCCAGTGGGCAAAGTTTGGAAAAGAGACAATCGCTTCGCGACCGACGCGCGCGATATCGCGCAGCACGCCTTCGACGTTCTTCGTCATCTGCAGCGCGGACAGGCACAAGACAGTGTCAAAAGCGTCATCGGCGAACATTGCCAGACCACCTTCCATATCCTGCTGAATGACCGAGACACCGCGCTGCACGCAACGAGGGATGCGCGCATCATCGATTTCAACGCCATAACCGCTGCACTGCTTGTCGACTTGCAGATATTCGAGCATGGCGCCGTCACCACAACCCAGATCCAGCACCCGTGATGAAGGCGCCACCCAGTGTGCAATGAAGGCGAGGTCAGCGCGCAGTCCGGCGAAGCGCTGGGTGATCATGCTGCCTCCTTTTGCGCGGCAGGCAGCTGCGCAGGCAGTCCCTGCCAGACCCGGTCGTAATAGGTGCGCACCACGGCCATGTAGCGCGGGTCGTCCAGCAGGAAGGCATCATGGCCATGCGGCGCATCGATTTCAGCATAGCTCACGCGGCGGTCATTCTTGACCAGCGCCTGAACGAGTTCGCGACTGCGCTCGGGCGCAAAGCGCCAGTCGGTGGTGAATGACACCAGCAAAAACTCCGCTTGCGTGTTGGCGAGAGCGGCGGAAAGATCACCATTGAAAGCGCGGGCCGGATCAAAGTAATCCAGCGCCTTGGTGATCAGCAAATAGGTGTTCGCGTCAAAGTATTCGGAAAATTTGTCGCCCTGATAGCGCAGATACGACTCGATCTCGAAATCAATGCCATAGCCGAACTGGTAATCGTCACCTCTGAGGTCGCGACCAAATTTTTCGGCCATGTCATCGTCGGACAAATAGGTGATGTGACCAATCATGCGCGCGACGCGCAAGCCTCTCTTGGGCACGACGTCATGCGCATAAAAATCACCGTCATGAAAATCCGGATCGGTGAGGATGGCCTGACGGGCGACGTCATTGAAAGCGATGTTCTGTGCACTGAGTTTGGGCGTTGAGGCAATCACCAGACAATGTCCGACCCGGGCCGGATACAACATGCTCCAGGCCAGTGCCTGCATACCGCCGAGCGATCCGCCCATAACCGCAGCGAACCGGCGTATGCCCAGCGCATCAGCCAGACGCGCCTGTGCGTGAACCCAGTCTTCGACAGTCACGACCGGAAAAGACGCGCCATAGGGTTTGCCGGTGGCCGGATTGGTGTGCATCGGTCCGGTTGAACCAAAGCAGGAGCCCAGGTTGTTGACGCCAATGACGAAGAAGCGGTCGGTGTCGAGCGGCTTGCCGGGCCCGACCATGTTGTCCCACCAGCCCGTACTTTTGGGTTGACCTTCATAGATACCGGCGACGTGATGCGAGGCATTGAGCGCATGGCACACCAGAACAGCATTGGAGGCATCGGCATTGAGCGTGCCGTAGGTTTCGTAGACAAGCGTGTAATCCGACAGCGCAGCACCACTTTGCAGCGGCAGCGGCTGCGCGAAGTGCATGGACTGTGGCGACACGACACCTATGGATTTCATCTGGAACCGGAAATAAAAAAGCCCGAGAGCATCTGGCTGGTCGGGCTGGATTCGGAATTCGATTCGAGCTCGCTTTAGCCGTATTTATCAGGGAACGTCCCTTGCGCCCGCAAGCTAAGGTCAAATCGGCGCATGCGCGCAAGGATAGCGAAGTCGGGGCAAAGCGTCAAACGAGGGGGTGTCAGGCGCTCATCAGCGCTTACAAAACCCGCAGACGCTCCACCGCGTCGGCAATCGCCGCCGGCTCATAGTTACGCAAGATGCGCTTCACGGGCGCCTCAAGCAGATGGATATCACTGTTGAGAATTTCCTGTTTCACGGACAGCAGCTGGGCCGGATGCATCGAAAATTCGCGCAGGCCCAGACCCAGCAGCAGGCGGGTCAGTTTGACGTCACCGGCAATTTCGCCGCAGACGGCTACCGGTATGCCTGCTTTGGCACCGGCCGAAATCGTCATGGCCAGCAGCTGCAGTACCGCCGGATGCAGCGGGTTGTACAGATGGGCGACCTCATGATCGACGCGGTCAATCGCCAGCGTGTACTGAATCAGATCGTTGGTGCCAATCGAGAGAAAATTCAGACGCTTGATGAACAGCGGCAGGGTCAGTGCGGCTGCCGGTATTTCAATCATCGCGCCCACCGGTATCTCCGGATCGAATTTCTTTTTGGCGTCACGCAGCTGTGCCTTGGCCTGCGCAATCAGCGACAGCGTCTGATCAATTTCGAATGCATGCGCGAGCATGGGAATGAGCAGATTGATCGGCCCGTAAGCGGAGGCGCGCAAAATTGCGCGCAACTGCGTGAGGAACATCTGCGGCTCGGACAGGCAGTAGCGTATCGCGCGCAGGCCCAACGCGGGATTGAGCGCTGTTTCCTCATCCTTGTCGAGCGGTTTGTCGGCGCCGACATCGAGCGTGCGTATCGTGACCGGACGACCTTTCATCGCAACGACCGCTTTGCGGTAGGACTCGAACTGTTCATCCTCGGATGGCAGCCTGGCGGTCTGACCGGTGCGGCCCATGAACAGAAATTCGGAGCGGAACAGCCCGACACCGACGGCGCCGGCATCGAGTGCGCCGGCGCAATCTTCGGGCAATTCGATATTGGCCAGCAAATGAATGTGCGTGCCGTCGCGCGTGACCGCCGGTGTCTTGCGCAGCTTGCCGAGCTTTTTACGCTCGCGCATGAGCTGATTCTGGCTTTCGCGATAATGCTCGAGCACCAGTGGCGCAGGATCAACGATCACAATGCCGGCATCACCATCGATGATCAGCCAGTCATCTTCGGCAATCAGCGATGAGGCGGTCGCCATGCCGACGGCAGCCGGTATATCCAGACTGCGGGCGACAATCGCGGTATGCGAGTTCTGGCCGCCCAGATCGGTGACAAAACCGACGAACGCGCGATCACGGAACTGCAGCATGTCAGCCGGCGAAATGTCATGCGCGACAACGATCATCTGCGCACTGGCTTCCTGCGCCCCGGTCGTAGCGGGCAGCGTACCGGCGCTGCCGGTCAGCCGCCTGAGAATGCGTTCGCCCACCTGCAGAATATCGTTTTTGCGTTCACGCAGGTAGTCATCTTCAATCTCATCGAACTGGGCGGACAACTCATCAATTTGCGTGAGCAGCGCCCACTCGGCGTTGTAATGCCGGCTGCGTATGATTTTGAGCGGGTTCTCGGCAATGATGGGGTCGGCCAGAATCAACGCGTGCACGTCAATGAACGCTGCCAGCTCGGAAGGCGCGTCCGGCGGCAGATCGCGTCGCACCGTTTGCAGCTCCTGATTGACCGCATTGATCGCAGCAGTGAGACGAGCGACTTCGGCTTCGATTTTTTCTTCAGCGACCAGATAATGCTTGACGTCCCGGGCGGCCGGCCGCAGCAGATGCGCGCGGCCAATCGCGATGCCACGCGATACCGGAATGCCATGCAGAGTGAAGGAAGCCATCAGATTGTCGATCTATAAAATCTCATTCGCTCTCGCCAAAGCGTGCTTCAATCAGCTGCACCAGCGCATCGAAGCATTCCTGTTCATCAGGACCATCCGCCTCGAGCGTGACGATGGCACCTTTGCCAGCTGCGAGCATCATCACACCCATGATGGATTTTGCGTTGACCCGGCGCTGATTGCGAGACATCCAGACCTCGCTCTGATATTTAGCGGCGAGCTGGGTGAGCTTGGCGGATGCACGCGCATGAAGACCGAGCTTGTTGATGATTTCGATGTCTCTGCTGATCATTTTTTTAGGGATAAGCTGAATAAATTCATACGACAAATCAGGTAGGCGCAAGGCGTACACGATTATCGACACGGCAAGCGCCACTTTGTCCGCCGGCCAGCGCCATCTCAATCATGACATCCAGCGAGTTATGACGATACGTGATCGCACGCAGAAGCATCGGCAGACTGATACCTGCGATAACTTCGACTTCACCCGGAACGCACAACTGCAAGGTGCAATTCGATGGCGTGCCACCCATCACATCGGTAATCACCAGCACGCCCGAACCGTCATTGATGCGCGCTATCGCTTCACAAGCCAGACGACGTACTTCATCAGTATCCTGATCCGCGACCACATCGAGCGCCTCTAGCTGCGCAGGCGCACTGCGAAAGACATGCGTAGCCGCTTCGATGAAAGCTTTGCCCAGCGGCGCATGCGTCAGGAGAAGAATGCCTACCATTGCCTATGACGGTGTCTGTGGTGCGTGATGCGTTTCGGTGGTGCGCTGATATTGCTCGTTAGTCTGTACGACTCAGATCGATTTTTCCAGCGCGTCAATAAACATGCCGGCCACATTGAAACCTGTTTGCTGCATGATTTCCTGAAAACAGGTCGGGCTGGTCACGTTAATCTCGGTCAGGTAGTTACCAATCACGTCCAATCCTACCAGCAATAATCCGCGCGAATGCAATTCCGGCCCGAGGGCTTCGGCAATTTCCCGCTCGCGATCCGACAGGGGCATGGCAATACCAGTCCCCCCGGCCGCCAGATTGCCGCGCACTTCACCGGCCTGTGGCACCCGGGCCAGCGCGTAAGGAACGACTTGCCCTGCGATCAGCAGCACGCGCTTGTCACCGTGAACGATCTCGGGAATATAGCGCTGAACCATGATCGTGCGTGTGCCATTTTCGGTCAGCGTCTCGATGATGGACCCGAGATTCATGCCATCGCTGCTGACGCGGAAGATACCTGCGCCGCCCATGCCATCGAGCGGCTTGAGGATGATATCGCGGTGCTGCTGATGAAACGCCCGTATTGGTGAGGTTTCACTGGTGACCAGCGTCGGCGCGATGAACTGAGGGAATCCCGTAATCGCCAGCTTTTCATTGTGGTCACGAATCGCTTGCGGGCGGTTGAACACGCGGGCGCCTGCGGCCTCGGCGCGCTGCAACAGATACGTCGCGTAGATGTACTGCATGTCGAACGGCGGATCGGTGCGCTCAATGACGGCATCGAAATTGGTGAGTGGCTGCAGCACCGGCGCTTCAGCGCGATACCAGGCACCACTTTCACCGGTGAGATTGACTCGCGTCACGGCGGCTTTGACGCCAGTGCCATCGAACATCAAATCGTCATGACTGAACGCGTGAATTTCATGACCGCGTGCAGCAGCTTCCACCATCATTGCGTAGGTCGAGTCCTTGGCGATCTTGAAGCTCGACAGCGCGTCGGCCGCGAATGCGATTTTCATGACAGGCGACTCAGTATTCTTCCGGATTCGGATCGGTTTTTTCCAACTCCACCGATGCGGCAAGCAGTGCCAGACGCGCGACGACGCCGTACATGTAAAAACGATTGGGTGCGGCCGTGCCGGGCTTGGCTGCCAGATCCGGTAGCGCATGCTGCTGCTCGAACGCCAGCGGCACGAAATGTGCGCCCGGGGAGTTGAGGTTTTCATCAATGCCGCGCTCGGCGTGGACGCGATAAAAACCACCGACCACATAGCGATCGATCATGTACACCACTGGCTCGGCGACCGCGTCATTGATGTGCTCGAAGGTATGTACGCCTTCCTGAATAATGACGTCGGAAACTTCCATGCCTTCTTTGATGACTGACATCTTGTTGCGCTGCTTGCGATTGAGATCGACCACTTCGCTCGCATCGCGCACCGTCATGATACCCATGCCATAGGTGCCGGCATCGGCCTTGACGATGACGAACGGTGTTTCCTTGATACCGTATTCCTTGTACTTCTTGCGAATCTTGGCCAGCACCGTGTCGACATTATTGGCCAGACATTCTTCGCCGGTGCGCTCATGGAAATTGATACCCGTACATTTGCCGAAGTAAGGATTGAGCATCCAGGGATCGATATCGATCAGTTTGCAGAACTTCTTGGCCACTTCGTCATAGGCCGCAAAATGCTGGGTCTTGCGACGCACCGCCCAACCCGCATGCAGCGGTGGCAGCAGGGTCTGCTCGTGCAGGTTTTCCAGGATAGCCGGTATGCCCGACGACAGATCGTTGTTGAGAAGTATGGTGCAGGGATCGAAATTCTTCAGACCCAGACGACGACCATTGTTGATCCGCTCCAGCGGTTCGAGCGTGATACTGCTGCCATCGGGCAGCTCGATCGGCGTCGGCTCTTTGACCTCCTCAGACAAACTGCCCAAACGGACATTCAGACCGGTCTGACGGAAAATCTGCATCAGACGGGCGACATTTTGCAAATAAAAGGTGTTGCGGGTATGACGCTCGGGGATCAGCAGCAGATTTTTTGCATCCGGGCAGTACTTGTCGATGGCGGCCATCGCCGCCTGCACCGCCAGCGGCAGCATTTCGGTCGCGAGATTATTAAATCCGCCGGGAAAAAGATTGGTATCGACCGGTGCGAGCTTGAAGCCGGAATTGCGCAGATCAACCGAGCAGTAAAACGGCGGTGTGTGCTCCTGCCATTCCAGACGGAACCAGCGCTCAATCGCGGGAGTCGCCGCGAGGATTTTCTTCTCGAGCTCGAGCAGCGGGCCGTTCAGGGCTGTAACCAAATGGGGAACCATCGAAAAACCTTCCAGAGAGTCGGTGAAACCTGTGCGCAAACCAGGGCGGCAACAGGCCAGGGGCCTGATTTTAACGGGAATCCGTGGGACTCACGCCAAACTGGTACAGCCGCCAAGACTATTCAACGGATCAAATGAGGGTCTGGCAGGCAGTTTACCGGCTGATGGAAAGAAAAAACGCCCCCGGGCGGAGGCGTTTTTAGGGAGAAACAGGCGGACCAGGAAACAAGCTCCGAGTCCGCCGGCCAATCAGAGGTGATAAGCCGTCTCGCCGTGGCTGGTGATGTCCAGACCTTCGCGCTCTTCTTCTTCAGGCACACGCAGACCGACGATCATGTCGACCAGCTTGTAAGCGATGAGAGAAACGATGCCTGAGACCACGATGGTGATGATCACGCCTTCGATCTGAACTGCGACTTGCGAACCGATCGAGAACTTGTCCGGCGTGGCACCACCTGTGCCGCCCAGACCCGGTGCAGTGAATACACCGGTCAGGATTGCACCGACGATGCCGCCGACACCGTGGACGCCAAATACATCGAGCGAGTCATCAGCGCCGAGCATCCGCTTGAGGCCACTGACTGCCCACAGACAGACAAAGCCGCAGACCAGACCGATCACGATGGCGCCCATGGGACCCACAGTGCCGCAGGCGGGCGTGATGCCGACCAGACCAGCAACCGCACCTGAGGCTGCACCAAGCATCGATGCCTTGCCTTTGAACAGCGCCTCACCGAGACACCAGGCAAGTACCGCCGCTGCTGGCGCCACAAGCGTGTTGATGAAAGCCAGTGCCGCACCCGAAGTTGCTTCGAGGTTGGAGCCGGCGTTGAAGCCGAACCAGCCCACCCACAGCATCGACGCACCGACCATGGTCAGCGTCAGGCTGTGCGGCGTCATCGCTTCACGGCCGTAACCGAGTCGCTTGCCCAGCATGTACGCGCCGACCAGACCGGCAACACCGGCGTTGATATGCACCACGGTACCACCTGCAAAATCCAGTGCGCCTTTGCTGAGCAGGTAACCGCCCGCGCCCCAGACCATGTGGGCGATCGGCAGATACGCAAACGTGAACCACAGCACCGAGAACAGCAGCACTGCAGAAAACTTCATGCGCTCGGCAAACGAGCCCACGATCAGTGCACAGGTGATGCCCGCAAACGTCGCCTGGAACGCAATGAACAGGAACTCTGGCAATTTCACCGTCGGGGTGAAGGTATCAGCCAGCGACGCCGTGTTCACGCCCTGCAGGAACAGCTTGGAGAGGTTACCGATGAAAGCGCCCTCGCCACCAAACGCAACCGTGTAGCCGTAAACAGCCCACAGCACGGCGATCAGCGAGAACACCATCATCACTTGCATCAACACGGACAGCATGTTTTTGCTTCGAACGAGGCCGCCATAAAAAAGAGCGAGACCCGGAATAGCCATCATGATGACCAGGAGTGTGGACACCATCATCCAGGCAACGTCGCCTTTCTCCACAATCGGTGCCGGGGCTTCCGCTGCGGGTGCAGCAGGTGCCTCGGCGGCCGGTGCGGCGTCAGTCGCCGCTGCGGCAGGTGCGGCCGCAGCGGGTTCTTCGGCGTAGGTCAAAGAGGCGAAACCCAGTCCGATCAGGAGCAGGAAAGCGCCCAGCATACGAATGAAACTTGTCTTCATGAGGATCCCCTTACAATGCTTCTTTACCAGTTTCGCCGGTGCGGATCCGTACGACTTGCTGCAGGTCGTAGACAAAGATCTTGCCGTCACCAATCTTGCCGGTGCGAGCCGCGTTTTCGATCGCTTCAATAGCTCTTTCGACGATCGCGTCGTCGACTGCTGCCTCGATTTTGGTCTTTGGCAGGAAGTCGACCACATACTCGGCACCGCGATACAGCTCGGTGTGACCTTTTTGACGCCCGAACCCCTTGACCTCGGTAACGGTGATGCCTTGCACACCGATGGCCGAGAGGGCTTCGCGCACTTCATCGAGCTTGAACGGCTTGATGATGGCAGTGATGAGTTTC